>MDSV01104268.1_pt1 | contig 40270 bp, 41 predicted proteins | sample 810851 | NCBI WGS metagenome assembly MDSV01 (sample SAMN05326640, study PRJNA326480) | marine metagenome | isolation source: seawater | place: Atlantic Ocean: North East | collected 2012 | reverse complement strand
TCTAACCTTTTTACTATCTCAACATCATTAAGGTTATATTCGATAAACTTATCTATATCGGTTCTAAATAAATCATCTAATGTTCCGTCATATTCTATCTTACCAAGATCAACCTCTATCTTACCAATAACATCCAATCTATATGATGATCTTTCATTGATTGTAAACTTTTTATATAATGCTAAATAATCTAATACTTCAACACCTAAAATATTATATTTTAATTCCTTATCTTGGCCAGCCATTTTTGACCATGCATTAGCCTCCTTTACAATATTAATTCTACTTAATGCATTTGCGACATCATGACCACATACTCTTGCCATTCTAGCATACAAATATGGTATATCAAAAAATTCAATATTCCAACCTGTTAAAATTGTAGGATCATAATTCTTATAAGCTTCCATAAAGGTTTGTAATAATTCCTGTTCGGTTAAACAAGATATTATTTGAACATTATCTTTGATACTAGATTTAACCAATCTTTCAGGATCTAATATCAATACACCATATTCATTCTCACTTTTTAGCCAATAAGCTATTGATGTAATTTTATTCATAGGATTCCGAGAATTAGGAAATCCTTGTAAAATCTCCGTCTCAATATCAAAATAAAATTCTCTATGATTGGTTGATGGTTCATCAGAATGACCATATTCATCAATCAATACTCTGGTTTCTAATTGAACATCTGATTCATATATCTGACCCTTCTTTAACTCCTCGTCAGACCATCTACGAACCTGTTTAACAGCTTTACCATCTAAAGTGTATGATTTGCCTTTAGGATCTTTTTTATAGCCGTAGCGATAGTCTTTGAGCGGTCTTTTAATATAGCCATCTTCATCATCCCATATATGAGCCCAGCCCTTCGTCCAATATCCTTGCGGTGTTTGCTGAGGTCTTTCAATTGCTATATTTTGATACATATTATACTAATTCTTCAACTATTCCTACTGCCTCAGATACTATTAATAATGTTACTGCAACTCCAATATTCCATGGAATAAACATATAACCTATTATTCTTATTCCTGATTTAACAAAACTAATTTGCTGATGTTTTCTTGCATCTGGCAATTGCTGTTTGTTATCATTTTGTAATCCACCTGTTCTTGTCATATTATATACTTTTTAATTCTTCGTCTGTAAAAAATTGTTTTAGATTTGGTCTGAAATAATTAATTGATTTCATCACCTTATTATCACTACTCCTATATACCACCCATCTGTCACCAACCTTTTCATAATGGCAAGGATGGCCTTTTTCTTCTGATCTTAAAGCAACAGTTGCTTTTGCTTCACTTTCTGTAGCACATGATTTAGACATATTTGAAGCTTGTACCTCTTTATATGCTGGTTCTATTCTATCTTTAAGGCCATGCAACATAGCTCCATTTCCTAATGATACATAAGTAATATCCGCTAATGCATCTAATACCTCTACTATATCACCTTTTTCACATGCTTCTTTATATTCCGCTAATTCCTCCATAATAAAATCATATACAAACATCCATTCCTTTTTATCTGGAATAATAGGCGTATAATTATTTGGTTTGCCGAATGTAGCATTAAATTCTTCTACCTCACTTATAAATGGTACTTTTTTATTATCTTTCATTTTATAATCCTCCTATAAATTCATAAAACTCTGAACGAGCTAAATTATTATTATCCATAAATACACCAGACATCTTTGCTGTCTTCATTGTTGAATCGTGCTTTACACCTCTTACACATGCACACATATGCCCAGCTTCTACCATAACAGCTACACCTATATTTCCACCTGTAACCTTATTTATATGATCATGAATTTGCATTGTTAAATTTTCTTGCACTTGCGGTCTTCTTGCATAAAATTCCGCAATTCTATTTAATTTACTTAATCCAATAATTTGACCATCCTTTGAAGGAATATAAGCTACATGAGCCTTACCTATAAATGGTTGATGGTGATGAGAACATAATGAATGTATTTTAATATTACCTTGAAATACCATACCATCATACTTATCCACATTATCAAATGCTGTAATTTTAGGTTCATTATTATAGCATCCTTCAGCTATATCATTTACCCAAGCTTTAGCTACTCTCATAGGAGTATCATTTGAATTAGGATCATTTCTCCAATCAAATCCTAAAGCATCCATATATTTGGAATATGCTTTAGCTGCTTTCTTAATTAACCTTTCTTGTTGTTTCGGCGTTAATGGTAAATTACCATTTGCATATTTTAATTTCTCAGTCATTTGTTTTCCCTTTTGCATAAATATTTTCTAAATTTCTATTTAACCCTAAATCATCTAATCCATATCCTACTACCCATTCATCATTTATCTCAAATCCATATAAATCAATTGGATGTGTATTATCCTTTCTTTTTAATAAAGATACTATACTAATTCTATTTGGCAATTGTTGATTAAAATGAATAACTAATTCCTTCATTGTATTTCCTGTATCTATTATATCATCTATAATATACAAATTTTTTCCCAATAAATCAACTTCTACATCACTTTTTATTTGAACTCCTGAAGAATTATCTTTACCGATATATGATTTTGCTCTTATGAAATCAATCTCACATAATCCATTATACTCTGATACTAAATCTGTAAAGAATTTATAAGCTCCATTTAATACACATATAAACACTGGTGGTAAACCATTATCATATTTAGTAGTGTGTTGTTCTAATTGTTCAGCCATTATCTTGATACGATCGGCTAATTGAGGTTTATCTATTAATATGTCCATTTAATAATATCTTTGAATCGTTCATCTTTTGCGTCTATCCTACATAATCCACCATTCAATGGACCAATACAACAATTTATGGATGCTATTACCTTTCTCATATCCGGCAAGCTATACCAGCATGCTACATTATTTTTTATATCTACGTGGTATATTCTATCGGATTTTGATTTCCAAAACCACCCAGGACTGTAATCCTTTTCAAATTCAAGATAAAAATGTCCATCATTTAGATTACCCTTACTATCTAGATAATATGCATTATACCAGCTATCTTTTTTAATACCGAAATCTATTCCATCTGTCTGCGCTTTCCAATCTTCTCTTAGATCAATAACTTCATCATAAACCGTATTTAATTTATTAAATAGCCATTCTTCTGCTTTACCACCTTTTAATCCTGATACACCAAATTTCTTGGTTAATTGTTCTGTACTCATATTTTATTATTTTTGTTGTTTATCATATTCATGTATTGCCATTCTTAATTTTGTAATCAGATCCTTTATATCCAACGGATCCATGGTTACCGCACAACAGGTATCTTCCACCTGATCTTCGATTTCCTTTAATATAGCATATATTTCCTTTATTGTCATTATACACCACGATCTGTATCATATGCTATAATATGATCCCTACCTGTCATATTATACCCATGTTCTGCAACCATTTCAAATACCAATGGATACATTTTAACTAATGTCTCTCTAGTATCACCAGCTGGCATAACATAGGTCTTATCTTTTGGTATATCCAATTCAATTCTATAATCCTCAATTTCTTTAAGATTTTCCTCTGTTCCATCCCATACTGGCTTGAAATGATAATCTTTATGATATGACATCATTTGTTTTATTGCTTCTGTATTTTGTCTAAGTCTATTATGAGTCTTTATCATTTTTTCATCCACTACTTTACCTGCTGGAGTAATAGCTCCTAATACTGGAACACTATTACTAAATTTAGGACTGATAGATAATAGATCTAATGGATAATCTGTTTCTACAAATTTACTTCCTTCTGTTTCTATAGTAACTATAATACCCCTTTCATTAGCAAAATGTGTTATTTCATTAACTAAAGCTGGATGCATTGTAGGAGACCCTCCTGTTAACATCATTTCCTTTACCTGAGGGTTCTCATCATAAATTTTAATAATATCATTAAAGCTAAATGTTCCCTTTTCTGGATGTATTGATGTATACCATGAATCACACCACCCTCCATCACCAAAATAACATCTATGAGTACAACCTGTTGTTCTAACCGCTATCGTTGGTCTTCCAAATCTACTTCCTTCCGATTGTACACACCTATATACCTCTAATATAGGTAATATTTTATTATAGTCTTCTATTCTTTTACGCATGAGCTTCTAATAATTTTTCTACATGATCCTTTGCTGTTTCCCAACCATCAATATATTCTACAGGATCCTTTCTGTTTAATTTTAGGAATGCTTCAATTCTTTCTACAGATGATGCTGATTTATAATCTGATCTTCCCTCTGCATCAGGTTTATATGATGTATTTGTTCTTTTATAAACCTCATCAAAATCTAATCCTAATACTGCACAAGCTGCCTCACCATCAACTAATATACCATATTTATCATCTTCCAAATATGGAGTAATATATTTTACTTTATCAGCATCCCAATTACCCTGCTTGAATGCTTCATAATCTGCATCTCTAAATTCTTGTCTACAATCTGGATAGATAGCATGGTCTCCTGCATGTATACCCATTGCTATTTTTACTTCACAATCATTTTGTTGAGCTATAGATAATGCTACTGCCTGAATGATGGATGAGAATATTTTATTTCTATTAGGAACAACCGTATCTTTCATATTGTCCTCTTCATAATGACCTTCAGGTACCTCTTCACCACCTTTTACAAGATTTGAATCTAATAATCCAACTAATCCCTGTAATGTTATTCTTTGATATTTTACAGAATGACCATTTCTATCTAAATACTCTATTAATTCCGCTGCTCTTTCTAATTCTACATTATGCTTTTGACCATAATCAAAACTTAATGCTGTTACTTCATATCCATGTGCCAATAAATGTAACAATACGGTGCTACTGTCCATTCCACCTGATAAAGATAATACTGCTTGTTTTTTCATATTTACTCTCCTATTTTTTCTAGTGTAACGTCCCTTTCTTCCATTTCAATCTTACCTGTTTCTTCCAGATAATCCTTTATTTCCTGAACTCTTTCATCTATACCTATTGTCTCTAATTCTACAACCTCTAAATCAGGATGACCATTCTTTATTACATGAATAGTATTTTTCATATGTATAGCTATCTTTTCCTGATACTCTGCATCAGTATCCCTTACACCATCCTCTTTAAGAAATTCCTTATAAGGAGGAATATATATAATTAAATCGAATGGAAAGGTATGCATAATAGCATTCATAATCCTACTTGAATAATTAACCGATTCTGAACTAACAAATCCATCTTGCATACATTGCATTGCATACGCATGAGAATCAATTATACATCTATCAAATAATGAATATTTGTGTGCATAATGTGCTTCTTGTGCATTTCTTAAATGAGTAAGAGTAATTAAATCTTGCGAATAATCATCCCCCTCTTTATTTATCTTAACATTAGGATTCTTTGCCAATGATCTAACTACCTCATCATAAACATGCATCCATGGCATAGCATCTTTTAATTTATTTACTAATGTTGTCTTACCTGTTCCTTGTGCTCCTACAAAAGCTATTTTCATATTTTTCTCCTTTATTATAATATAATATACAAAATTATTTTAATATATCCAACACATATCGCTGATTTTTTAGCATTAATTCCTCATTTACTGAATATGGTTCTTCCAAATCAATTGTCCAATCAGGCTTCATATAATCATACTTATCCTCAAATTTTATTCCATCTATGGCACAATGATATACTATACTAGTATCCACTCCTCTTATTAATGATTTTTCTTCTGATGTATATTCTTTGAATTCATCTACTGTACTCCAACATCCTAATAAATGAATATCTTTATTTTGAGGATTATTTGCTAATGCATATCTTACCGCTTCTGGTCTTCCTCCAGCAAATTGGGTCTCAGTAACCTTAGGTACTGCTAATACATCTACATCATCATATTTGCTTAATGTATCCCATGTACTTTTCCATTCTTCAGGATCCTTTCCATGACAAACCACCTGCAACTTTGTTTCTTCCATCATTAACCATAATTCAACTTTTGATAATGCTATATCGGTTGATTTGATTGTAGCTTTACCATCTCTATATACATCTGGCAATACTATTTCTGATGGTCTTAATTCCTCTGCTGCTTTCATTACAACATCTGATTGTAATGCTTTATTACCTAATTCAATTAAAGAATTATCTAAAATGACATATTCTCCATTAGCTAATTTTTGTTTATAAAATTCCGTATATTTAGGATATTTTAATATTAAATGTGTTAATGCCATATGATAATCAGTATTATCATATTTTAGGTCGTGTGTTGGACAAATAAATGCTACTTTCATATTATATTCTTAAATAAATGTTTTTGGATTATTATTTTGCTTTACATCATCATCTGTATCAGACATAGTATTACCATTAGGTATACCTGCTATTTCTCTAGGTTGATGAGTATCTACATTTGGATAGTATATTGCTGAATTATTTGTTCCACCTTCAAATGATTCTACCTTCAATACCCTTACTCTTCCGTTTGTTTCTTCTAACATCTTATCATTAATAAGATTATATACCCATTCTGCATATCTTTCACAACCAACATGATCCATAACCCTTAATTGAACAAGTCCTACTTTATCCATCTTTCTAAATATTTCTAAATGTGGATCATCTGCAGCTACTACTGTTGTATGATCGAATTGATTTGCTAATTCCTCTTTAATGCCATTTCTTTTGAAACACCCAAAATCACAAACATAGTTCATGTGATCTAATTCACCTTCGAACCATACCTTAAATTTTAATGCATATCCATGCACGAATTGGCAATGTGAATGTGTTGCTCTGTGTTGTCTAAATGCTGTACTAAATCCATCAAATATTTTTGTACTCTTAAATTGTGTCATTTGTTTTCTCCGTTTAGGTTATATAATTCTGATTGATGTAGATCATCACAGAACTTTTCGTAATTATTTATTAATGAGCTTTTATATCTATGATATTCATGCCCGGGTTTTCCATTAAGTGGTTTTCTTAATCTTTCAACAATCCTATCTCTGAGTATCATTGAAGCACTCATATCAGGTTGCCAATCATTATGGTATTTTTTAGGAAATTCATTTAGGTCTAATTTGGTTCCAGGTTTGAAATTACGTCTTCGCATTTCATTATTGACTGCACCTAATCTCTTTTTAAGATATACTAATTTATTCTTAAAAAAATTTATATGACCCGTTCCCATCTTAAATATTGCAGGAACTGGAGATTTAATCTCAAAACCATGTTTTCTTAAACCACCTGTAATCATAGTGATTTCTACACTTTCAGCTATCAAATGCTGATCTGATAAATGTTTAGGATCCACTCCTATATTAACTCTTGCCATAACTATTTTATTAATATACAAAAAATTATTTTAACTACCAAATTTATTATAAATTATTATTTTTATACATTTCAATGTTTATTCCCATTTTCTATTGTATTTTTCCCTTTGATCAATTAATACATATTCTACTGTATCATGATGACCACAATGAGGACATCTTAATTTTTCCAATTTATCTGCCTCATTGATTTTCCATTCACCTTCGCATTTTTTATTACTGCATTTGTAAATGTATGTATGTCTTATAAATACTTTGTGTCCCATTTGAATACCCCAATTGTTTATTAGTACACATAACCATTTATATATTATTTTTATATGGACAATGTCTGCAGTTAGAGTTGCAGCAATATCCTCTTCTTTTATGATACATTTCGGTCATAACCATTTTTCCCTCTTCCCAATAAAATTCATCTGGTTTTAATTTAGGTTTAAGGAATTCCTTATAATATAAATCCTGTATCCAATCCACTTTATTTGACTTCACAACTTCCTCCTGCACAAGCTAATTCGCCTGCAAGATTTGTATTATCATCTATCTCTATTACATTAGTTAAATCAACATCCTGTAATGATTTTAATAAACCATCATATCTTTCCTTTGTTATATCCTCAAAAGGTGCTTGTGTATATGATCCACCATCATGAGGTAAAACCGAAAGGCCATTATAATGATTTCTATTATTCCACATCCATTCTCCCGCTAATTCCCAATCATCCTCCTTTAATGAAATGGTTGCTGAAACATTATGTGTATTAGATCCATTCCTATGACCTGATTTAACCCATTCGGTAGCTATCTTTTTTACTCTTTCTAATAATTGGAAAGGGGATTCCGTTCTCATTATAGCACCTTTTGGAGCTTTTTGAGGAACCTGTATAACAGCTGTATCATGTGGTCTAAAATATTCATCTTCTACTAATTCAGGATGGTTATTAATAAGATGAGTATATATTGATTCATTTTTACCTACTCTTATTCTTCTAATATAAAAATCATTATGCCATGCATGAATTCCTGATGATGTTCCTAATGCTAATGATGTTGTTCCAGCTGGTTTAACTGTAGTTGTCCTAGCTGCCTTATTAACACCTATTATTTTTGCAATTCTTGAATTTTCTCTCTTTACCTTATCAGCTGCTTTCTCCATATCATATCCTAATACTACACCTGAACCTATACCAGTCATTGATACGCCAATTAATGCATCTTTTTCAGTTGTTTCTCTCCATATATCTCTTAAATAATGAAAATCAGTATATCCCGCTTGTAAAGTTCCTATAAATGCTGCAGCTTTGACTCTTTCTTCTAAATCTTCTTGAGATTCTATATCACTTGCGTTTACCTCACATAAATTACAAAATTGATAAGGTCTTAAAGCAATTTCACAGCAAGGATTAGTTCCCCAATCTTTATCATTATTAAAATATATACCTGGTTCACCAGCTCCACTTAATTTTACTCTATCCCAAATTTCCATAAAGAATTTTTTGGTAATTTTATGTCTCATTAGACATGCTGAATTATTTGCTCTACCTCTTTGTGGATTCAATTCCCACCATGGTCCAGCTTTACATGAAATCATTTCATCATCGTCTGCACTAAATAAACTAATTAACGCAGCTCTTCTAATACCACCGGCTAATACTGCATCAGCAATATGACATATAATATCATGAGCTTCTAAAGTCGTTAATCTGGATCCATTTTCTTTTTGTTCTAATATACCACCCACCTTTAATATACATTCCTTAAGAGGTTGTGGTCCTGGCGCTTTACCACCTGATGTTACTAATTGTGCACCTTTAGGCCTAACATCTGAATAATCAAATTCTATTCTACTTCCTCCACCATTCATATAAGACTTCATAAGAACCTTTACTGCATCAGCCCATCCTTCTATGGAATCCCCAATTAGGAATCTTCTTTTTCTTTTAGGATATGGCTTTTGGATAATAGGCAATTTTGCTATATGATGCTTTTGTACTGAAAATCCAACACCAGTTCCGCCTAATAACAAAAACATAGTCTCATTAAATGAATCTAAGCTATCTATTGGAAGGTATGCACAATTATATATTCTATTTGGTGATATTGTTATAGGTTTACCTGCGAATTGCATTGATCTCATAGATGGTAATACCTTTTTGTCATACACAAATTTATATTTTTCGTTAATCTCATCCTCTAATTGAGGATATTGTTTAATATGCATATTCTTATTACGCGTTACCAATTCTTCCCATGTTTCCCTGCGGTTTAATTCCGGTAGGTATTTTGCATACTTCATATAGACAGTGATGTCCGATAGAATTTGTGTAGAAATTTCCATTTAGTGCTCCTTTATTATTTTAGTAGAGTAAAAAGGCAAATCAAAATGATTCGCCTGAACGTTATTAATAATTAGACAAAAGTTATACATTACCTTCTAATTCCTTAAACTTATTTTGTAAATATTTACGTCCTGCCTCTTCACCTCCATCCATTTGTTTTTGTGCGTTACGTCCTTGTAACGATCCTTCATCATATATTTCTATTTGGCCATTTGATGTATTCATTTTACTAGGAAATGTTATACCATCAGGTCCAAATCTATTTTTAATAACATGCCATCTACCTGTACCTGCTATTTTATCCTCTATTTTTCTTGATAAAGATAATACAAAATCAGCTGTCATTATTTTACTGTATGATTCTGCTATCTTTTCTGCTCCAATTACATCGTCCTCTAATGATGATCTATTTGCTTGAGAAGCTGTCCAAACAGGTATCTGATATTCACCAGCCATACCTCTAAGATCCTCATATATATTACCAAGCTCATGTCTAAGATCTTGTGTTCTACCTGCTCCTCTTAATAAATCCGCATAATCTACAACTATCATATCAGGTTTATATCCCATCATCTGAACCCTATCTAAATGGGCTTTGATTGTATTAACAGTAGCGGATTTAGTAGGATAATATTTTACTACTAATCTTCCATCTAAATTGTCTACCACCTTTTTAACATCTTCTATATGATATTTCAAATTTTGTGCTGCTATACCAGAAAATACCGAATCAAATCTTAATCCAACATATGCATCATTAAGTTCTAAGGTATAATGAACCGCACTTAATCCTGCCTTTACCGAATTGGCTGCTACATTTACTAGTCCCCAAGATTTACCTATACCTGCAGGAGCTACAAATACGCCTAATTCACCAGGACCTAAACCACCATCCATTAAATCATCAATTACTGACCATCCTGTAGGAACAGTCTTACGAGTACTTTCCTGAAATCTTGCATCTACATCAATATTATATTCATGACCTATATCCCTCTCAGCCCCTGCCTTCATTGCAGTATCAATTTTCTCCTTTATTGAATCATATTCACCTTGTTGGAGTAAATTAACAGAATCCATAATAGCTGTTTTTAAGGTTTGATTTTTACAAAAATCTAATGCTTCCTTTTCAATAAATTCTATATCAGGTGCATCGGATTGTTTTGTTATTTGTTTTAGATTATCTACAATGGTTGTTTTTAATACATCACCCTCTACCTCATTTAATTTAACCTTCATAACCTCGAGTGTAGGTAAAGTACCAAATTCTACAAAATAATCCAATATTGATTGAACTATCCATTGATTTGCTTCTGATTCCATAAATGCTGGATTCAAAATATCACTAATTTGTTGTAGAAACAACCTATCCTTGAATAAAGCTGCGATGAGTTTTATTTGAAAGGAATACCCGAATTTACTAAATGTATCTGTCATTAATACTAATATATAAAAATTTTTTTAATAAACCAAATTATTTGGCACTTTGTTTTGCGAATGCATCTAATGATGTAAATGTTTCACGTAACCAGAAATCAAGATTTCTAATTATTGTAGTAAGTCTATCCTCCATTAACATAAGCTTAAATTTATGTACATTTAATGGATTGATATGTTCTCCAACCATATTTCGTATTTTCTCCTTTGCTGTTCCAGAGATATCTACATCGTATAATTGCATTAATCTATGATTTAATTCAATTTGATCCTTATTACTACATATTTGTTGTAGTATTTTAATCTTTGAATCTTCCGAAGCTTCTAATACTTCATCTATAGAGACTTCCCTATCCTCGAATATAATAGGCAGTCTTTTTTGTAATGTTTTTAATCCAGCCCCTTTAATACCAGGAATATTATCAGATTTATCACCAGTCAGGGTTCTATATAATAAAAAATTATGAGCTGGAATACCTGTATCTGATTGAACATCGCCCTTAAAATATAATTTCTTTTTTGTTGGGCTCCAAACTGTTATTCTATCATCAACTAATTGTAAAAAGTCTTTGTCGGATGACATAATAAAACATTGAGAATCGGTTAATATTTGTTTACTGATATAAGCTATAGTATCATCTGCTTCAATATTATCCAATGATAAGATGGATACTGGAAGATTATCCATATAATTTACTAGGCGAGCTAACTGCATACCCATATTCTTTCTTTGAGCGTCTTTGTCATCACTTCCTACAAATGCCCTATTCAAATTTGAGGTAGGTTTTCTATTACCCTTATATTCAGGATATATTTTTCTACGTCTTTGACTTCCACCTTTACCATCAAAGCATAAAATAACCCTTGTTGGTTTTATATTTTTAATGGCGTATCCAATAGATAGTAATGATCCTGAAATTCCTCCGACATGAACTCCATCATCATTAGTAACGGGTGAAATTGCCCAAGCTCTTATGAATGTATTCAATCCATCCACCAACAGGACTCTATCATTAAGTCCTGTTGGTTTGGAATTGTTTTCCTGTAATGTTTCTAATATAGAAAAATACTTGTTATTACTCATATGCTATCCTTCTGGCACTGGTTCCTGAGATAATTCGATATCATCGATACCTAATTCATCAGATTTGTACTCCATGATAGCTGCTGTACACATTTTATCATAGATCTCTTCCTTCAACCCATCGTTGCTATCAACTAGAGCTTCCCAATCTTTAGATAAAAATTTATGTGCTTTTCCTGAATCATCAGTATATCCATACCATGCTCCAGATTGAGTAACCAATTTATGGTTCTTCATTAATGTTAACCATCCACCGTAATCATCTATTCCTTTATCAAAGAAAATATCAAATTCAGCGACTCTTAAAGGTGGTCCCATACGATTTTTAATAATTTTAGCTTTGGTCTTAATTCCTATTACCTTGTCTAAAGCTACTATTGCACCTTTTTGTTTAATCTGTCCAGCTGCTTGTAATCGTAATCTACAAGATGCATGAAATCCAATTGCCTTACCACCTGATGTGGTATATGGATCACCAAACATAACTCCAAGCTTTACCCTTAATTGATTGGTAAATATAAGTGTTACCTTATTTCTACCTAACAATTGAGTAATTTTTCTCATTGCTTTTGATAATACAATAGCTTTACTCGTAGCCCAACCATCCTTAGAATAGTCTGCCTCCTGTTCCACTTTTGTAGTAGCCGCTGCTACAGAATCAACTACAATTGTTACTAATCGGTCTTTATTAGACTCTCTAGTCTTAGCTATAATATTTTCAATTACCTCAAAAATATCCTCAATTGTTTCCAATTGAATATATAACATTTCTGCTACATCTACGCCAATACATCTTAAAAATTCCTCATTACAAGCATTTTCAGTATCTATAAATACAGCTAATCCACCCTTCTTTTGGGTATTAGCTAAAATATGTCCTGCTAATAATGATTTACCTGAAGCTTCTAATCCTGTTAATTCAGTAATTCTACCAACTGGTATTCCACCATTCTTTCTATTGGAAATAGCCAAGTCGAGAGTAGCTGAACCTGTGGATATAAAATCTGTTAAATCGGTTGGAGTTTCTTCGGATCCATCTAAAAAATATGCGACCTTATAACCCTTAAATTGTTTATTAAGACTTGTAGCTAAAACATTAGCTAGGTCGTCCCTTACTTCTACTTTTTTCTTCGCCATAAAAATAACCTCTATTAATTATTAAATAATTCATCAAATGCTGCACCTACATCATCTACTTTTTTAGTCGACTGAGTAGAATCATTATTCGTCGTTACAGGTTTAGTAGCTGGTTGTGCTGAACTATCAGCTTCCGGATCTAACCATTCAGATAATGATTGTTTAAGATCTTCATAAGAACCTTTCTTAAATATTTCAAAAATATCCTTTTGCCCATTCATAATAGCCTCTGCTACCTCTTTGTTATCAGTAGCTGGCGTCTGATTAGGTTTGATTCTAATTGAAGTAGAAGGAAATTGTTTTCCTGTTTCCTCTGCTGTCTTAAACTCTACGGTAATATCTCTACCTGCATTAACATCTGTAATATCTCCATAATCAGGATCAGCTATAAAGCTTAATAATTCTTGGTATACGGTTTTACCAAAGCCCCATAATTTAACACCTTCTGATTCTGCGCCTCTTACTAAAACAGGAACATATGTTCTCATTTTAGGTTCAAGCTTTCTTGACATCTGCCAATCATCTCTATTACCTGTAGCTTTTAACTTCTCTGCAAATTCTACAATAGGATCTGCTTCTCCATGTGTTACTGGTGATAAAAAGTTTTTACCATTGAATCCATAGTGAAAGTAAAGTTCTAAGAACGGATTGTCTTTGTTATACTGGTAAGGTACGATTCTTACTGTTTGTTTACCTGGTTCAGGTTTCCATAAATGATTTTGTCTACCTGTTTGGTTTTGTAGGCCGGATAGCCTTTTTCGGATTGCATCTAAATCTAATGCCATAATTTTTTCCTCTTAATTGTTAATTGTTAATAAAATTGTTTAATTGTTATTTGTTACTGTATATAAATAGTACATGTAACTAATATTATATATAATATACAAAAAATTTTCTTAGTATCCAAAGGATATCCTAAAAACTTTTCTTCCATTTTTGTATCTTTTCTGTTAATTTATTGTAGTATAATATACCATTTTTTCTAAAGGTATCAACCCATTCATTTCTTTTTTGGTCAAAATCAAATTCAATCTTATGCATATTATTTACCTGCAATTGGCCTTTACCTAAATTACCAATAGCTAAACTATCCCATTTTATATGTTCTATATTTGCAACAGATATATCAAAAATTTCTATACTATCCTTATCAAATTTATATGATACAAATATATAAGCTAAACTATTATTAGGATCCTTATAATAATCATTTAATCTTTTAATGGATATTAAATTAGGTCTAGAAAATGAAGCATCTAAATTATGCGTTTTAATATCCAATTTTAATATTTTATTATCAGTCTGCATTTCAACATCTTCTATACTTCTAGCACTTGAAGGATAATAGGCATTAGGATAATTATCTATTATTATTTGCCTAACATGCGCTTCTACTATATCGCCTACACCTCTCTGCATAATACCCTTATCAACCCGAATATAATCAGGCATCTTGGTATTTAATAGATATTCAATTTGTTTTATTTCCAAAATACCTGTATTAATACCATACATGTTGCTAATGCTAGAGATACCCAAGTTTTTGTATTTAATGGTTCATTCATAAACCACCATGTTAAAAATGCAAATGATATCATACCTAATGCAAATACAACTAATCGTTGAGGCCATAATAATCCATCAAATCCCTCATATGCCATTTTAGTAGCTATTATAAACAAATAACTAATAGGTATTCCTAATAATGATAATGTTATCGGATTCTTCTCAAACCATTTCCATACAAATTGTCCATTGATTTGAAGCCATACTAAAGTCTGTGTAATGAAAAATAACCCACTACTTATTATAATTAATTTTATATTCATCTAATCTATTATTGTTGTTGTAAAATATTTATTGAATTTTTTATATTCAGGTAATTCCATTAACCTCTTTTTTTGTCGATAATTATGAGATCCATTTTTTGATTTCATTTTCCAAAATGATTCCCTTTGTGGCCTTGGCTTATTAGCATCCGGATCAAACCTTGATCCAAATAATTTTGCAATATACTCAGGAGTATGCCATTTGCCAATTATCTCCCAACCTGATCTATTTGCTGTTTTTCTTACGTGATGATTCATTGTATATGATCCATCTGATAAAAATAATTTATATCTATTAATACCAATTCTTTTAGATCCTATAACAATATATTCTTTTGGTTTATCTAATACTATTTCTTTATCATCAATATAAACTATACCACCTTTTGGAGCTTTTAATTTAATATTTTTTAATACCTGACCATCACCATTTTTCAAAGGAATCCATACCATATTAATCTTGATCTAATAATTTTGCATAAGCAATTCTAACCTCATCCCTAAGCTCCGATATTTCAGGACTACTTATAATACCTATCCTGAATGCTGAACTTGTAAGATAATTAAGACTTCTGCGAACCTTTAATGGATCAGCCATATCTCCTAAATAATCCCTCATCTCAAGAATATTGGTTCTCATTGTTTCTGGAGTCTTCCAAGTCCCAACATATCTGGATCTCATATCCTGCCATACTGGCTCAGCTACTACCATTTTAATATTAGCTGATCTAACCTCAGCTGCTGATGGATTGGACTCTGCAAATTTTTTACATTCCTCACCATATAATCTTAATGTCTCTATTTTACGTTTCATATTAAAAGAAAAATTTATGTGTATTATCTATTTTTTTACTATCATTTCTAAACCCTATCAATTTATCATATCTCCAAATCTCCTCATTATTCTTATTGAATACCTCTATCATACAATCCATAAATTGATTACATTCATTATGATAATAACCTTTTTTAAGCCATTTAGTATTTGTATTATACATATCCTTCCAAAGAATCAATCTTTCCGAATAAGAATAATTTACTAATAATTCTTTATTATTAATATCTCTATTCTCTTTACCATATAAATCTCTAGATCCATATGTATCAATCTCTGATAATATAATATCAATTGCCTCAAAATTCTTAGCCGCCTTATATCCCATTATAAGACCTTCACACCAATTAACACATCTTTCCCATCTATCAACAGATTTATTATCATTAAAATAATTTTTTACCTTAGATAACTTTTCATCTAAACTAAATTTAGAACCTTTAATAGAAGATCTAACTATTTGCCAATCAGCATTATATTTTGTAATATCTTTACTTTTTCTCATCTCATTTATTTATATCTAAATATACGAAAAATATCTCATATAACCAAATAATTTCGCTATTATTTTAGAAAGTTGTGAACCGAAAAGGATTCGAACCTTTGACCTACTGCTTAGAAGGCAGTTGCTCTATCCAACTGAGCTACCGGTCCAATGTACCCCGACGGAGAATCGAACTCCGGTTACCAGGATGAAAACCTGGCGTCCTAACCACTAGACGACCGGGGCAAATATTAGTCTTTTATAACCAATTCGTATTCGCCTGAGATATACTCTTTCCTACTCTTAGCATACTCTATTGGATTTTCTTGATGTGTCTTAAATGACGAATAACTATCAGGTCCATCTGTAAGTATTTGCACTTCACCATATCCTGGCCAGTGAGGTCCTTTAGTCATTTCTACTATAATTTGTTTTCTAACTGGTGTGTTAGAGTGATCCATATTGAACCACGCTTGTTTTAATAATGTTCTTTCTAAACTCATAATTTTTAATTTTTGTGGAGAATATCGGAGTCGAACCGATGACCTCTACAGTGCAAGTGTAGCGCTCTAGCCAGCTGAGCTAATCCCCCTGTTATATACATAACTTTTCTTTTAATCTTTTAACATGCTTACATTCCTGAAATGGTCTATACATAGCTGCTGGACATTCGCATCCAAAATCATCATTAGATGTTCTGGATACCTTATAATATTTTAACTTACCAGTCTTCTTATCTCTAGATCCCATTTCACTATAAAACCATTTCTCCATACTATTGTATGTTTTCAGATTCGTTAGCCCATTCCATATCCTGTTCTAAAGAGCAAGGAACTTCAACATACATAGGATGTCCTGGTTCCAATTCAGCAATTGTTGGTAGAGCTTCCATGTCTCTTTCCCAGAATTCTCTAGCAACCCTATCACTTGTTTGCTTATCAATTTCTTTTAATCTTGCAATTTCAGTCTGCAACTCTTGGAATCTTTCTTTTGTCATTTTATTTATATTTTTTAATCAATTCTTTATAGTTTTCCATGATGTAAATAATTTCTTCTTTATTCAATCCTGTTAACATTTTTACATTTGTTAAGTCGAGCATATTTGTTACTCCGCTTAATCTACACCCTTCATATCTATTGAATTGTGTTTTCGTAATTTTCATATCCGCTATCATACTAATATCATATGTTTAGGAACATTATAAATATTTCCATTTATATTCACTTTACATTTTTTATGATTTACCTTTACTACCTCACAAGATACACCAGCGAACTTAGGCGAATCTATTTGAACTTTCTGGCCTATCTTAAATCCAGCATGTTTCAAGGTCATCATTGTTTCTATTTGACCTTTTAATGTTTGTAATTCTTCATAAGACATTAAATGAAGATTTTCGAAATTTTTTTGCATTTTTTTAATATTTTTATTAGCACTCTAGAACTTTGTGTTCCTTTTTATTTATATATAAATATACGAAGAATATCGCACTTTTCCTACAAAAATCGCAGGTATTTTAATAAAGTTATGAACAATATTAATGGCCATTCTATGAATACAAGCCATGATATATTGATGGTATGATATAGTAAATTTAATAATATTATTATTGTTATTAGTTCAATCATTATACCGATCTTCCATTTTCATAAACATGCTTTACTGTTGGAAATCTTAATGATATTCCACCTTCTTGATTCTTTGTCTCTTCAAAGTATTGAACTGTAATAGTCTTACCTATAATCTTACTATGATCTTTACCGAACTCTTTTCTTTGTTCTAAAGAGAATCCTGATCCAACTCCAACCTTATGACCTTTATGTTTAATCATAATTTGGCTTAAAGCATTTATAGTCTTTTCTTTACCCTCTGACACTATTCTAATATCTCCATTAGTAGCTCCCATAACCTTATATTCCTCATCATGGAACTTCTTAACTTTTAATAGATTTTTTGTTCTCTTACCTTCATATTTTACATTCTTTCTTAACATGATACCTTCCCAATTATTATCGGCAGCTAACTTAACCCATGTCTCAAAATGATCATCGCCTGTAATTACAGCTTGTTCTTCATACATTAAGTGATGCGAATAATTAGATGTAATTTGATAAAGAAAAGTCCTTAATGTTTGTAATCTATGCTCTAACCAACTAGAGTCAGCTTCTCCATTAAATTCCTTTATATGTAACATATCAAATATCTTAAATACTGGATCCTCGATAGTATGATCTTTTTTCTTAATTTCTTTCATTACACTTTGAAAATCTTCATTCATATTTTCATCCAGTAAACAAATCTCACCATCAAATACATGATTAACAATACCAGTAGATTCGATAGCCTTCTTTATTTTATCCAATGTAGTAAATTCATTTCCTACTCTAGAATATAATTTACAATTACCTTCTTCATCAACAACAGCTAAACATCTTACACCATCTAATTTTCTAGATGCATACCATGTATCATTCCAATCTACTAATTTAGGCTCATATACATTAGCTAATGCTACCTTGAATTCTGGTATTAAATTTGGAATAACCTTATTAATAACAGATTCAGACGCTCTAATTTGTAAATTTCTATCTAATATATTATAGATTAAATCAGTATATTCTTTATTAGCTTCTACAAAACCATTTACTACAGCTATTGCTGCATGGCCTGTAAATTCTCTATTTCTTAATCCATCTAATAATTCAAATATATTTTCATTCATAAAATTATAATCTACCAGATCAATATTCTTTTTACAGTTCTTACTAGTAACATGATATTTGAAATAAGGATTATAAGTATAATATAATACCTTTGTAATAAAGGAATCATCCTCTATACTTTTAATAATTTTCTTTTTCTCTAATAGAGAAGATGTAGATTTCATTCTATCTACAAACTCTTGTAACCTTTCTAATTCTTTCATTATATTTTTAATTTTATTAGCACTCTTGAGCTTCGCGCTCTTATTTATTTATATATAAATATACGAAAAATATATGACATATACAACCTTTTTCGCAGTTATTTTGCAAAAAAGTGTAAAAAGTTATGAAAAATTGATTATTTTTTTACTTTTATGTGAATTACTTCCTGGACTTCAGTATCGATTCTTTTAAGTCCTTCATCGTTTGTAACTAGCATGCAATTTCTATAATTATCCCAATCAACCTGGTAGGTTGTGTCAAGAACGCCATTATTTAACATTTTTATAAGAACATTTAATGCATTAATCGTATATAATGTATTTGTCATTTTTTTACGATGTAATGAAATTGTATTTGCTAAAATATTTACCTGGGTAGATGCGTCTATATTATATGTGCACATTAATTCCGGTGTTTCGTTACTTTTTAATACGAAAACCTTATTAAAAAGAATATCATATGATTCTATTATTGTATCAACCGTAGGGTGTAATACCTTAGGTGATGAAAAAGTACATAGTAATTGTGTTCTCATTATTTTTTCTCTCCTGGTCCTGTGGATCCTGCAATAATTCCGCCACCTCTGCTATCAAACATCCTATGTGTTAGATTCCAATCTCTCATACTCGGAGAACCTTGCGTTGTTTCCATTTGTAGTCCATCATCGTCTATTACTTGATGATGATGTTCAATAGTATCCAATCCATTTGAAGTTGCTAATGCTGCTCCAAAGGTCATCATACTAATAGCGTGCGCTCCTCCTTCAAAGAATGTTGACATATTTCCAGACATTTTTCCAGTTTTTTCATCATACTTACCACCTACGACTTCATGTAATTTCTTTTTGTCTATATTTTCTTCAAGTACACTACTTGCCTCTTTATTTATAGTTTCTAGTTCAGATCTAATACTAACTAAATCAGCAACTGTTGGATGTGGAGGCCCCTTATCATCAAATTTCTTACGAGCTGCATCCATTTTGTTTTTTGCATCTAATAACGCCGCTCTTACTTTCTCTGGATTTTTTACTGCTGGGCCTACACCACTTTCATCCATTATTTTATTGAATTCTTTTGGATCTTCTATAACATTGTCCTTAACACCCATTGTAAATCCAGGCGAACCTGCTCTATTATTTAACTGATCTCTTTTTGATGGATCTGGGTGGAATTTAATATATTGTTGTGTTTCACCTGGAAATCCGTATGTACCACTATTTGATTTACCAAATTTACATGATACTGCTGCAATCTTTTCAACTACACCTTTACCATCTCTATCTATTCGAATTTTATCACCTGATGGGAATGTCCCAGCTGATGGTAGATATGCTTCCTTTCCTCCTGCTATTTCAGAATCGTATAATGCCATTTCAGCTACATTTTTGAATATTGCATTTGTCATTTCTGGATCTGCAGTAGCCATTTTCTGTGCCATATTAGCATAAGAATCTTGAACAGCCTTTTCACGTTCTTCTGGTGACATAGAGTTAAAATTCTTTGCTAATTCAGCTAGATTAGTTTCATGTTCTTTCAGTGCCTTTCGTACTTCTGGGCTTGCATTCCCTTGTGCTTCTAGCTCTTCCAATTTGCTCATTGTAGCTTTTAATGCAGTATTGTTTTCAATTGATTGTTTGAAATACGCTTCTGCATTCTGACCTCCTTTATTATCTAATATTTTTCCATCTTCACCCTTTGGCCCAAATACTTCATGCATTGATGGTTCTAAATAATTAAATGGGTCTTTATTGAATATTTCCTTTACTGTTGGATCATTATCAGCTGTTGATATAGATGTTTCCTTAAGATATGCATTTTTAGCCGGATGTCCTCGTTTCTTTTTCCTTGCCTTGCCAGCTGTTGTTGTGACTTCTTCTCCTTTTGAGTTGATATATGTTATTGGCGTATCATCAGACGGTGCACCTGATATATCAGGTTTTGATGTCGTAGTCACAGCTTGCTTGGCTGCTTTTATTGGATCACCTGCTTGTCTGAAATCTGGTAATTGTTTTTCTATCATTGCTACCATAGATTTTGACAATTTACCCGTTTCTCCTAATAGCTTTCTACCATCACCAACTACAAAACCAATATATAATTTATTACCACCTTGATTTGTTGATAGTTTGTATTGATCTACTATTGCCTGTGCACCTTCTTCGGTTGGATTTTTTGCGAATTCTTTGAAATCATTTTCTAACGCTTTTACTTTAGCTTTTTCTGCCTCTCCGAATGTATTTGGAAATTTTTCTAATGCTTTTGAAACTTTACTATCAATACCATATCTACCATCCATATATTTTATCAGATCGTCAGCTGGTAAGATATCTTTGTCTTGAGGAGCGGTTTTTGTAGGAGTATCGTCTTTAGATCCTTTTTTACTGTCTGCTTTTTTATCAACTTTTTTAGCCTTAGTAGTTGGGGTTTCAATTTCACCGCCTTTAGATCTATCTGCTTTTTCTTTTTCCCTTTTTGCTTCAGGATTTTTTTCATAAAATGAATCAGCATATGATTTGGTTACCATTTTCTTCCTAGCTTTAGGATTAGGATTTGGCACCATTTTTTCTTTTTCTGTAAGATTGCTTATTAATTCCTTGATAAATGCGAATGAATAATTTTGCTCATATAAAACCTCCATTAAGGATGTAAGATGGGAGTCGTCAGATGCATCAGGCATTCCATTGCCTACGCGCCAAGACCATTCTCTTAATATTTTATCAGCGTTGAACTTCATATCTTATATAAATAGAAATTTTATAGAGGAAACCTTATTGCAATGCATTATAATTGTCTCCTCTCTTAGTTTTAATAGGAAAATATAGTGCTTCTTCTACATCTTGTAAAAATGAATTCTCATCACTTGGGTGGTAATCAAATGTGAAAGAATCATAAGTGTATAAAATAAGTTTTGATTTATATTTATCCATAACATTAATTAATTTATCCAAAATTTTACTGTTATATTCTGTCTCTAATGATTGTAGAAAATAGTTTAACAATTTCGGTGGATTCATATCCACTAGATTAGAAGCATATAACTTTCTTTTATATAAATATGTAGAAATATAATTTTTAGCTTTATATTCTTTCCATAATTTTTTTGTAAATATATCTATTTTATTAAAAAATTCAATACCTTTCATTTCATTTGGAATACCTCCATATAAAATTCTAAATGATATTGTTTTAGCCTCTTTATATTCCTCATCCGTTAATACATCCTTACCAAAATACTGCTTACCTAAATACATATGAATAGATTCATCAGGAAATTTATAATCTATAACCTCAGCCATCATTCTTAAATGGTATGCATCAAAATCACATTCTACAATTTTGCCATTCTTAAATCTACTTATATATTTTTCCCTTGTTCCGTCTTCTTTATTAAGAGCTGCATAATTAATACCACTATATCTATTGGATGGTCTGCCTGTACTAGTATATAAATTATATTGTGAATACTCAAACCCTTGCATCGTAAATAAACCCGATTCCTCTATTTTATATAAATTATATAAAGTATTGTTATTATACGTATTATATGCACCTCTATCCACCTTATCAAAATCATACTGTTTATACGCGATTTCCTTAAGTTTACGACACTTTTCCAAGTGTTTGAATATAGGAATCAGGGTGCCAATCTTTGGAAAATTGTAGTATTTACGTTCTATAAAATTATGAGCTACTGTATTGTTATTTGATAATTCCAATGGTATATTAGTATGAAACCAATTAGCTAAATTAAGATCTAATATCTTTTCACTTTCAATCTTATTCCATTTTAATATATGTAATAATTCCTTTTTATCTGGTGTAAGTATTTGTGTAAAATTTGATAATATTTTAGCCGCCTGATCAAGATCAAATGATGTTAAAGCTTCTGGATGATTTATAGGAATAATAAACTCATGACCATCATCCTTATCTATGCCTAAATATAAATAAAATAAACATAAATCATTTTTAGCTGGATGTTTGTATATATCAGAGAATATAGGTATAACAAAAGCTGTTGAAAACTTTTCTGACATATTAAATAAACTAACTACACTCTGTGGAGTTTCTACAATCATAACCTTTTTTACCTTTTACTTAATTAAATATACAAAAATTAATTCAATTTACCAACTAATCACCACGGTAAACTTCATCGTATTTTGAATACTCTACATAATTGTAAATGATGGTATGTAATTCAGCTATTTCTTTACTATTAGAGGCCACTGTTCTCATATTAGTATCTTCAATACCTGATTCTAAAAGCTTTCCGTCTTTACCATATATATCATTTTTTGGACCTGATACTTTCCACTTCATTGTAATGGCTTTATATAGAAAGGGATTTATACCTTCATCCTTAGCATCGTATTTATCATACTGATCTTTATCTATTTCCAAAATCGGAGCTGAGATATCATTTCTTTTTCTAATAAAATATCGCATCATATATCCACGGGCCATATCATCCTCATTTGGTAATATTATCTGATAGTATGGATCATTAAATTTATAATCATGAGCTACATTATTTGATTCAGCTAATTTAATATATGTCCTTATAGTATCCGAATCATATGTAACCAGATTTCTTAATGGTTTGCTAGAACCTTCATCAAATACCCTGCCAGTATAAGGTCCAGTAGATGTTACATTATAATAACCAGTGTAAGCAACATAATCCATTAACATAAATTTGGTGCCATCAGTATATTGATTTTCTTTTTTAATATGTGAGGGTGTATATCTTGCCATTTTATCCTCCCGTCTCACCGCCTTCTCTAGGTGCTGACAGAATTTGGGTAATTAAATCCTTACATGCATCTACATTATCGAGGGTAGCCGTTTTATAAATTTTGGTTAGGAGTTTTACTATTTTCTCCTGCATTTGATCTACCGTTAATCTTTCACTTTTTACGGTATCCTCAGTCTTACCTTCAACTCCTTCTTCACCAACCGTAATTCCTTCACTATCTAAAGACATTACCATTGCATTAGGATAAATATAAGATGCATCTCCTGGTTTATTTCCAATACCAAATGTACCTAATCTTTCCTGTTTAGTAATATCATCTATCTTATTACCCGCTACTTCAAGATCTGTTAATTTTTCATCCGCAGATGATAATTTACTATAATGTAATTTGGTATATGCATCATTCTGTGGTAAGAATCTCATTATACAATCTATATCAGTAGACCAATCAGTAACCGAAATAGAATGTTTTACATCCTTTACGAAAAAATATACCTGATTTTGATATCTGGTTGGTATATAATCTATCATAAATCCTTGACCAAATTGTAATCCTGATATACCATCTATTTCAAAACTACAATCCAATGGAATTAATTTACTAGCTTGTAATTCATTTTTCTGTTCTGCTTCTCCAGTAAATCCCGTATTAGCTCCAAGAGCTAACATTTGTTTCATTCCATTAGGAATTTTTGATTTGAAATCTAATTTACGTAAAATACCATGTTGTTTACCAGCTGGTAATTCAGTTACATAAACATTATCATTTAATGTAAAATTATCATCCACTACTGAACATATATTAGGATACATTTCATCTACTACCATTCTAAAATTCCATGGATTACCACATGCCTCATTTATACTAGATAATAATGCTTCCATATATCCTTCTAGAGTATCTTCCTCCTGGGTTATTCTTATACATTCATTTACATTTACAAATATATTTCCAAGATATCCAGCTGATAAAGGATCATTTAGAGACATTGGCCCTGAACTGTCTTCTGGTTCGATTATACCTGCTAGATAAATTGCTTCATCAATTTTTTGAACAGCAAATAAATCTACTTCATCAGGACCACTCAAACCTGATGGTCTGTTAGCTGTCTTTACTGCAGGAGTATAGTGGGTATCACCTATCTGTCCTGGTATCAAACATACTGAAGGATCCGATGATAATAAAAATTTATCATTACCTATAACTGAGGTGTACATTGGTTCATCACCTGTATTATTCATATCACTACCAATCTTCATTGTCATTAGTGGACCAGATGCTGGTGTTGTCTTATCACCTTCTCCTGCTTCTCTTGTTGCAGCACTAGTAATCTTATATAAAGGATTTATTATTTTATCTACCAGATCTCCTAATTTAACAAAGTTAAATCTTTCTTTAGCGGTTTTTGCTATATCCGATTCAATAGTATCTCTAAATTTAGATGTGGATCCAAATTTATAAGAATAAACCTTTAGCGCCACATCTGGTATACCAATTTGATCTTTTAATTTAATATTCTTTTCCTCGATACTACTAATATTTTCGGAAATTTGTTTACCTATAGTAAGTAATGCTGATGATAATCTACTTTCTTTTGCTTTATCATCATCATCTGCATTTTCACCTTGTTGAGATACTGGTGCTGCTAATGGCATATTTAATGTAGTATCACCCATTGCTGTAACTTCCGTTTTGCAATCAAAGGACATATCATCTCTTAGGTTCCAAGAAAAATTAACCGTATATCCAAACATAGCATCATAACAACCTCCTGAAGCTTTTCTTCTTTTATTAATTTCTTGTTGAACCTTTGTTGGATTTTTTAATATCTCATCATCTAAAGGCATTAGATTTAATGGTTCATTATGATTTACAGACCAACCCCATTCTACCAAAATTCTTATTCCAGGAGTCATATAGAAAGTTTCGAATCTTTCAAGATCATCTAAATGATAACATACCCAATCTATAGAAGCCTTTTTTAATGCTCCTCTTGATCCTTTGTAATTTATTGTTACACCCTTTATACCAGGCATAGGTTTTAATCCTCTCTGAATACCTTGGGCTCTTATTTCATCTAATGATGGATTTTCATTTTCATTAAATTTATAAATACCACTATACATTTGATCAAATCCTTCTCGCCTACCAAATGTATCAGTATCTTTACCCTTTGCATGGCCTGCAAATAAGATGTGTTCAAATCTAGTAGAATTTGAAAATTCTCCATTCCATAATTCTTCCTTTTTTTCACCTTCCTTGGTAGAACCAGCACTATCTGGTAATGGCACAGCATTTGATACTATTCTTATATATGGTGTTTTTTGATGATGCCAATATCTATCTTCTGCAGGAACTCCTGGTATGTGTTTTGCTAGACCTTTGATACGTCTTAACAATTCCTCCCGAACATATGGTAATGGTGCGCTATTAAATAATGGCATATAACTACTCCTGTTTTATATTATTAATTGTATCTAATTTAGATAAGATAGCTGATATATCCTTAGGAATTATTAACTGGGTACCTGGTGTTACGAATAAGCTATCTCCTGGTAGATTGTTAGCTGCAGCTATAACCCACCATAGGGTTCTATCGTTATAAAAACGATTAGCTAAATTATCTAATCTATCTACTATAGATGCAATAATAATATTGTCAGTAGTCTTTGTCGTAACTTCAGGTATAATAGTCGTAGTCTTAATAAGTTTATTAAAACGAGGATCTACCTGATCTATATTAGTGGCTTTTTTCTTTTTATTATATGAATATCTTCCCATTATTCTAACTCCAATTTAGCCATTTGTTCAAAAAAGTCTTTATGACCAGCATCCATTTCTTCCTCCGTTCCAGGTCCTATATGGCGGCCTACTATTTCTCCAAATGCTGTAGTTTTTGGTGTAGATCCAATAGGAGTAAATCCTAATTGAATATTAAGAAATTTAGGTAATTGAGCAACGTCTTCCATTTCTTCTAGGTTTATTTCCCATGGAGAATTTTCATCAACGGCAATAGTTACACTGCTAAGAAATCCAGAGGTTCTATATAGATAGTCTCCTAATGTTAATTTTATTAGAGGACCGATCATAGTATCAGGTGTAGCACTAGTTCCTTCATCTGCATAATGAGGATAACATAATCCTATTAAATAATTTACCTTTTTATACATTAATAATAATTCCTGTCTGGACATACATACTACCATCAATCCAAATGATATTGCTCTTTCAGCTCCACCATAATGATAAACCTTATCAGCTCTACCTATATATTTTTGATCTGACCAATTTGGTGTAATATTATCTGAGAATCCAGAAATATATGATCTAAATCTTAATTGCTTATCTGCATATATATCTTCCATTACTAATTTTACTAAGTCCCTTTTATTACCATGAGTATCTATAGCTGTTGGCTTGCCCTCATCTCCATTAAGCTTCCACATATAATCATCCATATTAAGTGGAATCCTATAATCTGCTCTATCCCTATCATCTTTATAATCTTGGAATCCAAACTTAGCTGTTAAATTATTTTTTTCATAGTCTGCGGCTTTTCCAAGACCAGTACCTGTAAAATTGGATCCTTGTTTTTTGAGATCCTTACGAAAATCATTATGGCTTGTTCCACCATCAGCCATTTTTTTAGCATTGTCTGCAGTAATACCATATGAACTTACTAAATACTTAGCTATTTGAGGTCCAGCAAATTTACCTTCCGTATTTTCATATTCAAGACCTTTTCCATCTATATGATTGGTTTGATTTTCATATCGTCTTATTGTTGTACCGCCTATACCATATAATGATTTAGGTCCTCCAAATACATCATCTGATAATCTGTCTATCTTTTGACCTTTAATTCCTAATAAATTTGCTATGCCTAAAAATCCACCAGCTCCTAATGGATCATCACTTAATATTAAATCATCTTTAAGGGCTATTAAGGTATTACCTGCCCCTTTACCCTTTGATACCGCAGAGCCAGCAGGAGTTGATGAATCATATCCATCATTTAATACATTGTGAGCATCTACTGCTGCTTCATAATCCGAATTCCCTTCACCTATTCCCAATGGTATTAAACCATGTCTTTTGAATCTTATACCGAAATGTCCTGTAGCAACCGTAGCTAACATATTGATAGGTAAAAATACTCTTGTTCTTCTTCCAAGGAATGTCATATCCGTTTCTACCCTTGGATTAGATGCTTGCAATCCTACCTGTTTCAAAAACCACAATACACCTTTAATAGGATTATCAATTAATGATTTACCTAAACGAACTACATCTTGTAAACCTCTATTTGTAAGAGTTACAAAACCTCCTCTAAATGCTCCTTCATCAAATGTAGAACCTCCTAGTCCCCAGGTTTGGCCTATATCCCTTAATATATAAGGTTCCTTTGATTCCTTTATTCCTGTTGGATCATCACCTGTTCCTCCAAATCTTAAATCATGACCATATATTAATGATTTATTATAATCATAGCCAGATACCTGATCTTGTAATTCTTTTCTTGCATATCCTTCTATTTGAGATGAAATTTCTCCATCAGCATATGATAATTTATGTACAAAATAATTTGGATTACCTTCTACCGAATTAAATTTAGCTTTAGTATCGCCGAAAAATGGAATTCTAGGAACACCATCAGGTACTCCAGATGGTCCTGTGGTTGCTGGAATTATCATTTCCATTTGACCAAGTATATCATCTCTCAATGTAGCTTCTGCTAGGAAACTTTTTGGGTGAGAATCATTTATAGTAATATCTGTAGTAAAATTATTTATTAAATCACCATACTTATTACCCTCAATTCCATTAAAATTAGGTCTACCGGGATCAGTAGGTACAATTCCTTGTATACTAGCTGGTTCCGCATTATATAAATTAAATGAAGGACCAAATCCTGAATTAATTGTTATTGATGGATTGATAGGTACTTGAGCTTCTATATGAGATGTAAATATTCCCGCTGCATCTCTAAATAAACCATTATACATTAACCTACCATCCTGAACAGTATCAGGATATGTGTATGTCATCGTTCCTGGAGATCCATCTATTCCTAAAAATTGTGTATCTGTTTGATTTAATGTAAATCCTGTAGATCCATATATATTATCATCAAAATAATTTACAGGAGTTCCTATCGTTCCTAATCCTAATCCACTATTATCTGGATATGTAAATTCCTGCCCTGATATTCCACCATACTTACTTGGTTCGCCTGTATTAAATGCAGTATCAAATTGACCCATACGTGCATTTGTAATTGTCTGTATTCCAGAGGTTGTATCTATTGTACTTGATTCATGTCTGCCATCTGGAGTTGTAGGAGTATCATCTATTGTACTCGATTCATGTCTTCCAGTAGGTGTTGTAGGACCATCATCAATAGTACTTGATTCATGTCTACCATCAGGTGTTGTAGGGCTTGAATCAATATCAGATGATTCATGTCTTCCGGTTAGTGTTGAATTAATCGGAGCTGTATCACTACTTTCATGTCTTCCAGTTAAGGTTGAATTAATTGGCGCTATATCACTACTTTCATTATTTGCTCCTAATATTGAATTAATTGGAGCTGTATCACTACTTTCATGTCTTCCAGTTGGTGTAGTAGCACTAGAATCAATATCAGATGATTCGTGCCTACCTGTCAATGTAGAATTTACTGGGGCAGTATCACTAGAATCATGTCTTCCTGTTAATGTAGAATTAACTGGTGCTATATCACTTGAATCATGCCTTCCTGTTAATGTAGAATTTTCAGGAGCGATATCACTTGATTCATGTCTTCCTGTTAATGTAGAATTTACTGGAGCTGTATCACTTGATTCATGTCTTCCTGATAATAATGAATTTATTGGTGCTGTATCACTAACCTGGTTATTAGCTCCTAATGTTGAATTTAATGGAGCCGTATTACTTGTTTGATTATTCGCACCTAGAGTTGAATTTAGAGGAGCTGTATCGCTTGATAAATGTCTTCCTCTAACTGGTGTTAAATTTTGTGCAGGAGTATTACTAGCTTGATTATTTGCTCCTAATGTAGAATTAATAGGTGCTGTGTCACTTGATAGATGCCTACCTGTCTGCGGAGTTAAATTAGTACCAGCTGGTGTTGGTGCCTCATGTCTACCTGTCTGTGGTGATAAATTGGTAGCTGGTATATCAGATTTCAAATTAGGATTAAACTGACTAACATTCAATGGAGCTATATCCGATTTCAAATTAGGATTAAATTGACTAACATCAAGTGGAGCTATATCGGATTTCAAATTAGGATTAAATTGACTAACATCTAATGGAGCTATATCTGATTTTAGATTAGGATTAAATTGACTGACATCTAATGGAGCTATATCCGATTTTAGATTAGGATTGAAATTGCTAACATCTAAAGGAGCTATATTACTTGAATTATGTCTACCTGTTGGAAATGATATAGTAGTAGCAGGTATATTACTTGAATTATGTCTTCCAGTTGGGAATGATATAATTACAGGAGATACACCACTTGAATTATGCCTTCCTGTTGGAAAGCTAATTTTCATTGGTTCTGCTGGTATTCTTTTCGCCATATTCTTATGCCCTTACTGATGCAAGTCCAACTGCTTTACCAACAGCTGCTCCATCCATTTCTATTACTCTACCCTGAGCTACTAATTCTATTAACATTTGATTTTGTTTAACTAATACTTCTATTGCATTTGCCATTCTTGTAGAATCTCCACTACCACCACCACCTTGACCTAGATCGGTTCCAGCTATTACACTATCCTTATTATTTAATGCAAATGCCCCTTCCTCTGACATGATCATTCTATCACCATATCCAGCTGGTGGATCTTCTCCTGGTAGGAAAAGGTCATCACCTGGTGCCCATCCTAAACCATCCCATCCTTTATGTTTTACATGTATGAAGGGAGGTTCCAAAGATCCAGAAACAGATAGATTTAATGGATATCTAAACATAGCACCTAACATTGTACCCATTTTTACAATCTTGTCTTTCAATCCAGTGAAACCTGCTTTAATTTTATCCCACATCTTTCCTGGCCATGCTTTTATCTTATCCCCAAAAGCACCAAATTTTTCTTTTACCATTGTCCATCCTTTAGAGAACCAAGCTCCAATAGCCGTTCCAATGCCTTTGAACCACTCTCCAATGCCACCTAACCAGTCCATCATTTTTTCACCAAATGACATATTAGCATATTCCAATTCAGCAAGTTTTTCCTCTTCAAATGCCATTACCTGATCATGAACGTCTTGTGATTCAGCAAAAGCTTTTAATTTTTCTCGCATCTCCTTACCATCCTGAAGACCTGACATTAGTAATCTTTGTTTTTCCTGTTCAATTAAATCTTTTTCAAAATTAGCGGATGCAGCTGCTAAATCAGCTCTTACTTGTTGTTGACCTACCATATCGGTAGTCATATCTGTCATAAAGTCACCGAATCCATCTAGAGGATCACTAGCCCTAAATGTAGTATCTCCAAATTCTGCCATAGCACGAGCCATGATCTGTTCTTGTTCTTTTACATCAGTAACACCTGTCTTATCAAATAATTGTGCAAAGTATTGATTTTTAGCAGCTTCATTTTGATTAAAGAATTCCGCCATTGTAGCTTTATCTTTACCTGTTGAATTAGCAAAATCTGTCATTTGCTTTTCCATTAAATCTGAACTCATGCCTAATCCGGATAACATAGCTACTTCATCATCACCCCACATACTTCTATTACCGGCTATAGTCTCCTGAAGAAAGGCATCAGCCTTAGCTGCTTCTGCTTGTAGTTTTTCAGAATTTGTTCTTTCTTCAATCGCTGCATTTAATTCTGCCGAGGTTTCTGTCATGGCTTTTGATATATCTTCTAATTTGGCTAATTCCTCCGCATTACCTCTTGCTTCGAATTTCATAGAGGCTAACATTTGATCCGTGACAGATGATGACATTGCTAATTTATCCGCCTGTTCTTGAGCAATTCTAGCAGCAGCATCTACATCATTTTCAAATATTGTTAGCTTACCGGCCATTTTACCAGCTGCATATCCAACTAATGCTCCAATACCAGCACCTAATAATGTTCCTACTACTGGTATCGCGGATCCAATTGCCGCTCCTGCTAAAGCTCCTGTCGCTGCTCCACTTGCTCCTGTTACTGCTGCTGCTTTCTTTTGTCCTGATGTTGCGGTTCCTGCTTCATTTAGATCTTTTGCAGACATATAAGCAGCTGCTCCTAATCCTAATGCTCCTCCTACTACACCAGCACCACCTAATGCGGTTCCTCCTAATGAAGCCGTTTTTCCACCTGCTAACATAGATCCAAATTGTGCAACTCGACCTCCTTTTATCATTCTACTTGCGGCTTTACCTCCTCCCTTTAATCCACCTTTCTGAAAAGCCTTTAATAATCTACCAAATCCTTGTGGCTTACCTTTCTTACCACCCATCATATCACCAAACATTCCTCCACTAGAATCCGTTACTACCATTGGATTAGATCGGGTTCCCCTTTGACCAAAGAGTCCGCCTGCTCCTTCAAATAAACTACCTATCTTCCCAGGAAATAATCCTTTAATTAAAGGACCGAACATTCCTACTACCTTTTTAGTAGCGAATCCAGCCATTAAAACATTTACAAATCCTTTAGTTGCATCACCTCCACCAACTAATTTTAGGGCTCCTTTAATTAAACTACCAAGAGCTGAATTATCAATAAATTTAATAAATGATTTTACACCAGATATTACTGTATTGATTATAGTCCTTATAGTTTCTAGGAAATGAGTTAATCCAACTTCAAATTGTTCTGAATTTATAAATTTCATAAATCCTTTTTCAAGATCTTTAATATCTCCACCAAATACTTTAAGGAATATATCTCCAATACGCTTTGCAATTTGTTCCATTACAGATAGACCGACTTCTAATTGACCCATTACCTTAACCTGCTGGTCTAATAATTTAGCTTCCTTTCCTTTTCTTTTTGCTGCCTCATCTTCTTGACCCTTTTTGGTTTTATTACCTTTAAGCATCTTTTCCATTTCACCAAGTTCTAATCCTGCAGCTTTAGCCATTGCCTCTTTTTGGAAGATATTCATTTTATTAAATTCTTCTATACCACCCATCTGTTTAAGAACCTCTTGAGAAGCACCTAATGCATCTCCAGACATTGCTAATTCTCTAGCTTTCTGAAGATTAATATTTTTACCTGTAAGTAATTGAGCTTCCATTTCAGCTTCAATAGAACTTTCAAAGTCTAATAGTCCTTTTGCTACCTTAGCCATATCATCCATCGATATACCCATACGTCTAGCTTCGATTGCAGCATTTCTTACATTATCTGCTGTTCCGCCAAACATTGTTCTTGTTTCAGTTGATGCATTGGCTATATCCTGGAATACTAATTGAGCATTTAATCCATACATATCGGACATGGCATATGTTGATTGAACCATAGCTGCAGCTGTATCCTCAGAGAATCCAGTCATGAGCATCATATTATCCATTACCTTAGCGGAATCCTCTGCACTTAATCCTATACCTAATCTTAATTTAACAGCAGAGTCTACTAATTTACCAGATACATTATATACACTACCTAATTGATCGGATAGTGCAGCTGTCATTTCCGCTGCTCCTTCTAATGATGAAGCAAATCCTTCACCGGAAGCTCTAAATCTATCTTGCATTTGTTTAGCTAATGCTAAATTTCTTTCCTGATATACTCCCTGACCAGCTAATGCTTTATTAACTCTATCTTGCTCCTCTGCTAATTGTACACCTCTCTGACGCATTGTTTCATAACGTCTTAATCCAACAGCTAATAGACCCGTCATAAGGGTTAAAGGATTTGTTACTATATTTTTTAATGTAGAGAATATTTGACCAGCGGCTCCGGTCTGATTCTCCATTGTGTTTAATATTTCTTTACTTAATTTTTCACGCCTTACTTCCATCTGCTCAGCTTTTGATGCTGCTTCTAATCCCTTCTGTGCTAATTCAAGTTTTTTTACATCTTCCTGATTACCTAATTGCTTGGCTATAGCTATTTCATTAGCAAGGTTTCTTAACTCCTCTTCATATGGAACTATCTCTGTTTCAAACCCTAAAGCTTCTTTTAGAAAATTTCCTCGACTTTTCATACTACTAGCAACCTGTTGTTGAATCTTCTGAACACCATCTATAGTATCCGATACACCTTCTAATTCTTCACGTCTTTTTGCAGTAAGGTTACCCATCAATTCTTCCTGTATTTGCATTTTGGAAGAAAATTGAGCGGCTATTTGTAATTTTTTAGCCATATCATTATATACAGCTGGTCTGCCTGCTTCCTGTTTGAAAAATTCTTTTTCGGAGTCTTGGATCTTTCTACGTATGGCTTGCTCATCACCTAAGGACTCTATCTGATCACGTTTAAGGTCTGTATTTCTTTGAGCAAGTTCATTAGCTCTGGCTCTCTCTGCATTTGCCTTTTCCTCTGCTACTAATATCTCTCTTTGAATTTTTCCTCGTCTTCGTTGATCGCCTTCAGCCTCAGCTGCTGTTTGTAATTCTCGTAATTGGGTTTCGAGTATTTGGGCTTGGCGTTCGGAATTTTTTTGTAATTGTTTTCCACGCTCAACGTATATCTGATTGAGCCTTTCTTCACTATTTATAAAATCTTTTGGATCTATTCGCCTAGCCATGAACTATCACTCCACTATTTTTTGGATTTATTACCTATAACATACCAGTCATATATCTTTGCCCATTTATCATAATGAGTCGCGAATGCAGGACTTTCTTTTCTACGGTTTTGAACTGCATTTTCTAAATCCTTTGTAGCTTTTTCGAATTCTTTGGTATATCTTTTTAATTTAGCATCGTTTTGCATTGCCATATAAAACTTACCTCGTTTATGGGTTGTTTTTAATAATCCCCATAACTTACTAAGTATACCTTCATTCATTTTTGGTGTTCTTGCCATAGTATAATTCTCCTATATTCTATTTGTATAGTATAGATATAAATATGTAAAAAGTATAAAATACTATGATTTTACTGTCGGAGGTCTGTGAACTTTAGGTCTTGGTGTTTCCGTTTCCTTACCTTGATTAGCATCATTCTGAGCTTTTACAGCGGCCTCTACTTCCTTCAAATAGAATTTACGTAAGTATAAAGGCATGTCATATACATCAGCATGGGTAAAGCCCTTACCATAATAAGTAAGTGAAAAAATATCCTTATGAATTAAAGGTTTATGACTTGGAGTTAGGCCAAAAAAACCCGCTGTCGATCGGAAGATCGACTACCTCATCATGCCCACAGTGTTCACAATCAAATCTAAATTGCATTGCTACATCTGGTCCAATATTTTTAATTTGTCTACGTAATTCCAATGAATCTCGTGCCATTAATTCATTATCTACGAAATCTCTAATAGCCTTAGTATCTCTATTACCATCAATAGCTATAATCTGGTGTTTTAGTCTAGTAGTTAATTCCTGACTAGGACCATTTTTAGCTGCAAATTTAGCTAAACCTTTTAATTCAGCTTCTAAAGCTTTATCTTTACGACCTGTCATTAATTGGAATGTAATTTCTCTTTTAGATACTGGTAGAGTAGACTTAAATTCATTTATACCTTTTTCATATTTAGTAAAGTCCATTTCCTTATGAGGCATTTGTGATAAATCAATTATTAAATCATTCTTCTCTCCACATGCAGGACATTTCATTGCTACTTCATAGTCCTTACCATATCCTAAGATCCTAGCTGCTATCATAATAGCATTCTTATCACCTGTTAAGATATCATCATAATTACATGGGGTAACTATTAATCCTTTTAATAATTTATCGAGTACCACACCCTTTTTAATTAGATTAGCAGAGGTAAGGATATCCTCATCTCTTGCTGACATGTACCTCATTTCTATCTGACCAGAAGCCAAAGGATGGTCTTTTGGGTAAAACCATCCTTCGCTTGGTAAGTCAACGAGTTCCGTTGGGTATTTTGAATTGATCTGAGGAGCTACCTCAGGTTTTGTGCTGTTTGTAGACTTATTTCCGTCTTCCATAACTTATTCTCCTATATGTTAATAACTTTTATTTATTTAATTAGTACTGTAGTATTGCGTAATCGTACTTAAGGGTAAGACCCATAGTTACGAATGCTTCACCACTAGACCAATCTAAATCACCTGCTGTTGTAGATAGTATGAATGCACCTTTAAGTGTCCATTCCTCTACCTTATCACCTACAGGACCTAATACATTGAATGTAATATCTTTCTTATAGAAATCAGCGTATCCATCTCGACCAGTAACGGATTCGTGTGATAGTCTAACCCATTCCATTACAGCTTGTGCAGCTGAAGGGACTACAGGATCATATAATTCTATTGATACATCTTGCCAATCGCCTTTTCCTTTAAGCTTTCTTTTGACGTTAATGTGATCAAGAACTACCTCACCAAATGTTATTGATGGTCTTGAAGTTTTCTTAATTAAATATGCAGGAATACCATCTATATACATGATAAACCTGTTTTGCATTTTTGGTTCAAATGCGGTAAACATTGCTTCTGTTGGGTCGATTAATTGTGCCATTTGTTCTCCTCGTTTATTCTGTTTCTACATATATAAATATGTATCTTTATAAAAAGTATCCTCTTTTTTAATTATTATTCAGGGAATACCGCTCCTGTTGGTAAAATATTAAAGTCTAGTATAATAAATTCTGCAGATTTAGCTGGTTGCAAGAATATTTCACCGATCATTTGATTTCTATCAATTACATCAGCTGTATTATTCGATTCATCCATTATTACTTTGAATGCATATATACCTTGTCTTTGTTGTACACTTTCAAAATATGGATTAGCTATATTTAGGAATCTATTTCTTGTAGCCGTAGTATTGTTTTCGAATACTAAGTATTTAGTTGCAGATGCAATAAATTTCTTAGCTGCGATTAATAATCTTCTTACATTGATTCTATCAAGTGCAGATGGTCTAGCTTGTAAAGTCTTTTGACCCCATACTGATATACCTTCCTTGAACGTTGCAATTGGATTAACTCTACCTTCATATAAATCATCTCTCTCAGCATGTGTTAATCTTGATTCCACTTCAAGGGCTGTAGTTAACATACCTCTATTGAAACCTGCTGGAGCGAACCATTCAAATGCTACATTATCATTATGAGATATAACTCCACCTGCTACTACTGATGGTGGAACCCATACTGGCTTGTTAATATCACTATCCATGATCTTAACCCAAGGCCAATAAGTTGCTGTATAATTTGAATCGAATGATTTTACTACGTTTGTTATAGTAGACATTCCTAATCCTTCCATAGATGATTGCTTACCTATTGAATCCATTATATAGAATGTATCCGCTCTATCCTCAGCTACATTTTTAGCATATGTAGTTACAGGCGCGTGATCTTTCATATTAGGACCAGGAGTAAGAATCATGTTAATATCTATTTCATCTGGATTGGATATTGCATTTAATGCTCTTTTATAAGCAAGTGCGCCATCTTTTTCCATTGTTGATAAGTCATATCCTAGCATATTAGTTGCTGATATATCAGAACCTCTTGCTATGTATCTAGCTGGATTTAATCCATCAAATCCTCCTTGGAAAGGAACCATAAATTTCTTTGTTTGAAGGTTTATAGTTGTTCCTGTTGGAGTAATTGCTGCACCTGCTCCTGTATCTAATGAAGCAGAAGGGTGTTGGAAACAATTAGCTAAGTTAAATGCTTTATTATTTCCTACTGTTGGAGCATTACCACCAGCTGGTGAAGAATCAGGTAAAGGCATTAAATAATTTAGGTTATCTGAATCCGTATAATCAAATCCATAAAACACTTTCTTATTATATACGTTATCTAATACTTGTGATCCTTTCTTAGCTAGGTTTTTACCTACCATATCATTATATGTTCCTAAATGCCCTTCACCATTTCCAATGAATGATGCACTTGGTAAACTACCGTGTGTTCCATTTAATGGTTCTAATAAAGCTGCAAATCCAAATGGAACTAATTCTGCTGATGTACCTTTATCTTTTACATCTTCAGGTAATTCAACCCAAATATATTGAGATAAATTAGGATAATCACCATACATTGTTACTTTACCATCTGCATCTATTTCTTGGTATCTATCACCAATCACTCTACCAATAAAGTTTGGATTATCTGGATCTAATGTTAAATTATTCCATTGCTCTACAATTTCTGGTCTTCTATCAGAGTCACCTGATTTTTTCCATGGAGATTGAACTGCATGTACTGAACCTTCAAGATCTACTCTTCTTAATTGTACTGAGAATGTTCCGTATTCCGATCCCGCAACTGTACCAGCTCCTTTTACATTAAGTATACCAGCTTTAATTTGGTAACTCATTGCTGGTCCATGTGCTCTTGTATGGAATTTGAATAGGTTAGTTGTTTTTCCACCAACTTTTTGTGAAGTAATCCATGGTGTTCTTGCTTCATATCCATCTTTTACACTATATCCGTAAGAAATATCATTTTGAATTGATTTTACTTGAACCTGTGCTGATGAATCAGCTGCGTAAGATGCAGAAGCATAATTCTTAAACCACATGTAAGTATATACTGGCTTATATCTATCTTTCGGAGACATTCCAAATACCTTAGTTAAATGATTTGAACTATTAGGATTAACAGATGCAGAATAAGCAGTTGCTGTGGTAAGAATATTACCAGTATCTGCATGACCTGTATCAAAGTTAGTATTGTTAGTATACGTAGCTCCTAAAGATCCACCTCCTGATCCTGAGAAGTATAATACGAATGAATCTGCATCAGATCCACCTTGTTGTGTTGTTTGTATAGATGCTGTTAAAGATTGTGCATCTGCAGACCATTCAGGAGCTCCTACTGTTCCACGTCCTGATACGGATTGAGAATAAGCAGCATCTGCTGATCTACCTGTTAAAGTATTTTCAATAGTAATGGATCCACTACCTGCTCCTAATGTAGCTGAAAATATTTGTTCACTATTTTGTGTTACTGCATTAATTGCGTCTTTTGTTATACGTGCATATGTTCCTGACATATAAGATCCAGAAGCAAAATATGTTTTAGTACTGTGTGTTCCTGCAACTATAGTATTACGTCCACTTGATTGTGATACATAAGCACTATTACCTGCTCCACCATAAGATGCTGAAGTAAGGAATAAGTGTATATTAGATGCTGAAGCTTCGTGAGAACCTGTTGTAGCATGAATATATTTACCTAAGTCCCAATCTGCTCCTACATGGAATCCATAATTAGAAGCTCCATCATCTGTATCTAAATTAGGTTGATCACAGTTAATCATTTTAACTAATGATTGTGCCTGATTAAATGCATTAGTTCCTGCCTGGAATGAACCTACTCTAGATCCTGGTGAATCTCCTGCAGGATCTGCAGATCCTAATAATGTATATGTTAAATCTGTTCCACCCGTTACTCCACCTGGAATAAAGATTACTGCTTTATGAGTTGCTGTAGTAGTAGCTGTAAGAACTATACCTCTACCTGAAGCCATTGTTCCGTCACTACCAAGAGATGAAGATAAGAATGCTGTTCCATGAGCTCTATCAGAAGGACTGGTTACATCGCCATTTCCAACTAATGGATCATTAGGTCTTTTCATTGAAGTTGCTACTAATTCATCTGTTCCATGAGTATATCCATGTCTAAATGTTTTTTGATATAAAGATGATGTTACCACACCACTATCTAATATAACATTAAGATCAACTGCATGCACGTGATCAAAATATGTAGCTACTGTTCTAATAGCTCCGCCATACTCTACTCTTACAGGTGCAGCAGCTTGCAATGAAGCTGAGAACCAGAAGAAGTGTGATTCACTTTCTTGATCTTCTCCTCCTGTATATCCTGTTGTGGATATATCAGAGTCTTGTGAGTTATATGAAGAATTAAGTACAAAGTAACTTCCACTAAATGATCCAGAGAAGTTAGAACCACCAATAGGGAAATGCTTACCATTTTCTGTATCTTTAACAAATTGAGTAAT
>MDSV01064223.1_pt1 | contig 40358 bp, 36 predicted proteins | sample 810851 | NCBI WGS metagenome assembly MDSV01 (sample SAMN05326640, study PRJNA326480) | marine metagenome | isolation source: seawater | place: Atlantic Ocean: North East | collected 2012 | reverse complement strand
GGAATTCTATTTCATCTAGTATAAGTGGAAGTAGCAGGCAATTTACATGGCTTTCAATTCCTAATTCAGTTTCAGATAATGTTAAATTACGTGTCAGTAGAAATAGTTATTCTGATGAGAGTGATGACTATCTTACAATTATTGATGTTCCGACAAATTTTAATATATATTGGCCATGCCCTGACTCTTTGAATTTTAGTTGGAATTCAGTGAATTCTGCCACTTCATATGAAATCAGTATGCTTGGCCAGAAATATATGGACTCGATTTATACAACCAACCTTACAAATGTATGGATGATAAATCCCAATCCTAATGTCATTGACAGTTGGTTTTCTGTTAAGGCTAAGATTAATAATGGTGAAGGAAGAAGAGCAATCGCTCAGAATTCACAAGCTATAAATAATCAATGCTCTGGTTATGGTTGTACAGATTCTTTGGCGCTTAACTATTCAAATCTTGCATTAATTGATAATGGTTCATGTTGTTATGTTGCAGGGTGTACAGATCTGACAGCAATTAATTATGATTCTTTAGCCTGTTTTGATGACAATTCCTGTATAGCACCAGTTCTTGGATGTATGAATCCATTATCATCTAATTTTGATTCATTAGCTAATACTAATACTGCTTTTGGAGGACTATTAGATAATACTATTGGAGCGGGAGGTTATTACACTGGCAGCCAGCATTTAATATTTGATGCAAGTATACCATGTAAGATTGTCTCAGCAGTTATTTATGCTCAGTCTGCACAAGTTATAACTTTTGATTTAAGAGATAATAATGGTAATTCTATAGATGACACCACCATCTCAGTTCAATTGGGAAGTCAGAGATTGTATTTTGACTTCGATGTTCCAGTGGCTAATGATTTACAATTAGGCATATCATCCTCTCCTACTTCCGGTTTGTATAGAAATACTACAGGAGCAAATTTTCCAATTACAATCGGTAATAATTTAACATTCACAGGCGCCAGTAATGCTAGTGCCCAAGATAATTGGTATTATTATTATGATATTGAGGTAGAAGCTTCTTGCGATAGTATAGGGTTGCCAGTATATGGATGTACAGATTCATCAGCATTCAATTATTTTGTATTCGCAAATACGGATGATGGTTCATGCTGTTATGTGTCAGGATGTACAGATCCTTTCGCCCTCAATTATAATTCTAATGCATGTTATGATGACAGCTCATGTATTGGAGCTATTCTGGGGTGTGCAAATCCATTGGCGCTTAACTATAATCCTAATGCTAATACAAATATAGCATATGGTGGAGCATTAGATAGTACCTTTGGAACTGGAGGTTATTTTACAGGTGATCAACATTTAATCTTTGACGCTAATCAAATATGTATTATAAAATCAGCTGATATTAATTCTTCTGGTCCAAACACTATAATATTTGAGTTAAGAGATGATAATGGATTAGTTATAGATGATACTGTACTTACTCTTATTGCTGGAGATCAAAGGATTGATTTAGATTTCAATGTTCCAGTTGGCAACAATCTGCAATTAGGGGTTAGTTCAGGAGCTCTTACTAATAGTGGGCTTTATAGAAATAGTAATGGAGCTATTTATCCATACAATATTGGATCAGTAATAAGTATAACAGGCTCAAGTGCAGCATCTGCTGGATATTATTATTTCTTTTATAATATTGAAGTTGGGGTTCAATGTTTAGATCCGAGCTGGGATTGTGATGGACAAGGTAATTGTTATGACCCTGGAGATGGAAATGGTCAATATATGACTTTGGGTGAATGTGAATTAGAATGTATTAATGTTTCAATTGATGAGCCAAATAATGAATTGTTTAAGCTATATCCGAATCCTGCAAAATTTGAGTGTGCTGTTGTTAGTTCTAATATAATTAGACAGATACGAGTATTTGATATAAGTGCACGACTTTGTATGTTAGAGTATGTAAATAGTAATACCACTGTATTAGATGTTCGAGAGCTTTCAGAAGGTATATATACTATAGAACTAATTATTGGAGAAGAGAACATTAGAAGGAAGCTAGTTATCCAATGATGCAAAGACTCTGGGCATTATTACTATTATTATTTAGTGTCCCTTATGAAGCAAGCTCTCAGGGTAAATTAATAATAGTTGATCTTGAAGTAGTAGGTTATGATACAGTCATCTCTTCTGATTTGCCTGAAGTAGAAATTCTAGATTTTAAGAGTCAAGATGAGAAGAATAATTACTTTATTCTAAAAAGAAGGGTTCTTAAGGTTTATCCTTATGCAGTTGTAGCAAAAAAAAAATTACAGGAGATTAAATTAGCTTTAGATACCATTCCTAAGAGAAGGAAGAAGAAACGCTACACTAGGGAGGTGGCGAAATGGCTGAAAGAGCAATATACAGATAGATTAAAAGACTTAACCATTAGTGAAGGAAAGATATTAGTTAAGCTTATTTATCGAGAGACTAATTCTACTTCATATAAGATTTTAAAATCTTATAGAGGTAGTTTTAATGCGCTCTTTTGGCAGATAATGGCTAAGATTTGGGATAATAATTTAAAGACTGGATATGATCCTATAAACATTAGGGAAGATATGCTCATAGAATATATACTTATAGAAGATGGAAATGAGGAGTTTTCAGGATGATAATAACACAAATTCTTTTATAGGATTTAGATTGCTCCCTATACTAAATATAATTTATTTTTTAAATTGTGTGGCAACTTTTTTGCTCCTAGGTCCGTCAGAATAATCATAGAAACCTTCTCCAGATTTCACACCTAATTTACCTGCCTCTACCATATTAACTAGTAATGGGCATGGAGTGTATTTTTTACCACCAAACCCTTCATGCATTACCTTCAATATTGACAAACACACATCTAGTCCTATAAAGTCTGCTAGATGTAGCGGTCCCATAGGGTGAGACATGCCTAGAATCATTACTGTATCAATCCCTTCAACTGAAGATATGTCTTCATACAAGGTGTATATTGCTTCGTTAATCATTGGCATCAATATGCGATTTGCAACAAATCCTGGAGCATCATTTACTTCAACAGGGGTTTTCCCTAGATGCTTGCTCATGTCCATAATGCTTGATGTTACCTTGTCAGAGGTTTCTTTTCCTCTTATTACCTCAACTAGTTTCATGACAGGAACAGGGTTCATGAAGTGCATACCAATCACCTTAGAAGGGCGGTTAGTAACGGCTGCAATTTCAGTAATTGATATAGAGGAAGTATTTGTAGCTAACAAGGTGTTCGGATCACAGATCTCATCTAATTGTTTGAAAATTTTAAGTTTTAAATCTACATTCTCAGTGGCAGCTTCTACTACTAGATCACTCTCCTTAACACCTTGAATAAAGTCAGTATATGTGGTTATGTTATTAAGTGTATTAGCCTTATCTTGTTCAGTGATTTTTTCTTTACTTACCATCCTTCCAAGATTTTTGTCAATTGTTTCTAATGCTCTGTCTAGGGCATCTGCTGAGATGTCAACTAGATTGACATTAAAGTTTTTTTGAGCAAAAGCATGAGCAATTCCATTACCCATAGTTCCTGCACCAATAACTGTAATTTTTTGCATTTCCTGTGTTTTTAATTTTCTGTAAAAATAAGATTAATATACTATTCTAAGATTATCAAGATGGATTGTATTTGATTCCATTGTGAAATCTCTCTGCATTCCGATAAATATTTTAAAGGAGTCAGCCCCCACTCCTTCAGAAATAGTAGATGTTAGGTTAATATATATTTTATTCCACTCGTCTTTTGGTCTTACCCAAAGTAAATCTTTTTGTAAAATTGATGATTGAGGGAAATTAATATATACTCCAACTAGAAATTGTGTATTACACTTATAGTCAAGTTCGAGATAAACAGGAGCTCCTGCTTGAGGAAGGTTACTAAACTCTTTAGTAGTTAATTCAGTTAGTAATATTGAATCGGTAAGTGTTATAACACCATAATTGCCGTCTATAGGCATCTCATCATCAATTGAGAATGTAGCACTATCAGTTTCTAAGTTTAATCCATTTCCATCAAAATCTTCTGCTTTGTCATCTAAGGTTGCATTTTCAAGATAACTAACAACTGGAGTAATTGATATTGTTGTCTCTGGATTGAATGTTTGTTCATCAATAATATATGAGGAGTAGAATGGATATGGAATCCTATTTCCTGCTATCCCGTTATCTTTTATTCCTGCCTTAACTCTAAGCTTGTGTAATCCTTGTGCTAATACCGGGAAGTTAGCAGGAATCTCATATACTCCTTGTAAATTATCATCAATATAGACCCAAGCATCAGTAATATTGTGAGTTGAGTTCCCATCTAATGTAAAATTTCCAATAGTTATATATGAAGGGATGTCATTATCACTACTTTTCTTGCATGAGATAATACTGATTATTAGCAGTATCGCTATTATTCTATTTATATTCATCTATTAACAATCTGCTGTGTACTTTGAAGTTAGTGTCTAATGTATAAGATAAAAAATTATTGGTTCTTTTGTAATTAATTATTTGATTCAAAAATAGTTTAAAAATTTGATTGAGAAATAAAGAATGGCAGATAGTTTTAGGCATAAAGGTTTGCGTAAGCAATTAGTCGAGGAGTTAAGAGATAGAGGTATTGCAGATAGCAAAGTGTTAGAGGCTATAAATACAGTTCCTAGGCATCTATTTATAGATAATGCTTTTGTAAAGTTTGCTTATAAGGATAAGGCTTTTCCTATAGGAGCAGGACAAACTATTTCTCAACCTTATACAGTTGCCTTTCAGACTCAATTATTAGAGATAAAACCTTACGATAAGGTGTTGGAGGTTGGCACTGGCTCAGGTTATCAGGCTGCAGTACTTTCCTTATTGGATGCTGAAGTGTTTACTGTTGAGCGACAAAGAGAATTATTTTTAAAAACAAAGAAGTTCCTGCCTGAATTAGGCTACAATTGCAACTTTGTATATGGTGATGGCTACAAAGGATTACCAAAATTTGCGACATTTGATAAGATAATAATTACTTGTGGAGCTCCTTTTATACCAAAGGACCTTGTGAGTCAACTAAAAACAGGAGGGAAAATGGTAGCTCCAATCGGGGATGGAGACGTGCAAGTAATGCACCTTATTGAAAGAATATCAGAAACAGAAACTAAAATAACAACTCATGGAGAGTTTTCATTTGTGCCAATGTTAAATGATAAAAACTAAGGATACAGTAGTTAAATACAAAAACTTAAAATAGTAGATAGAAATATTGGTACTATAAAGAATTGGTTTATATAAATACTTATTCATCTATTTTATTATATTTAGCAATTATTAATTAAATATTAAATTATGAAAATATTAGTACAATCATTTTATGTATCTCTTTTTGCATGTTTATTGTTCAGTAGTTGTGCTAGCTCTTTATATACATCTAATGGAGCTAGAGATCAAAGACCATTATTATTTGATGGTGAATACGATATTAAAGAGTTAGGAGAAATTGAGAGTACTGGCACAGCATTCTGGGGGGTGCCAATATCACAGAAGAAATATAAACGCAAGGGCGGGAGTATTGGCGTGTACTTTAATGGAGTTTCCTTAATGAAAACACCTAAAATATTACCTGTTTTAACTTTATTGAGCCTTGATTACTTTGTTACTGCTTATGTAATGCAGCCTATTTTTGGAACAAAAGAAGAAACTCAAACTTATTATGACGATTGGAATGGCGACACATATACATTAACATTTGATACTGGAGAAAATAAGTTAGAGCTTGTTCCGGGTCTTTTACTATCATTACCAATAGCTGGAACAATTAATAACTTTATTTGGTCTGGAGCAACAGCTGAAGCTTCATCAACTATTGAAAGACAATTAATTGAGAAAAATCCAGATACTGATTTGTTTTTCTTCCCAAAATATGAAGTAAAAAAATACAATGTATTTAATGATGGAGTAAAATATCTATGGTGGCAGAAAGCAGATGTTAATGCTAGAGTTAAGGGAGCTACAATAAGGCTAACAGAGTAGAAAAATATAATTTATAAAAAAGGAGACTAAAAGGGCTCCTTTTTTTATTACCTTAAAACTCCTCTTATAATATTACAGCCTTCAATTATTTCCTCTTCAGAAATGGTTAGAGGAGGAGTAATACGAATTGCTGTTTTAGTAAATAAAAAATAGAATAAAATTAATCCGTTTTCTAGTGATTGTTCCACTACTTTTTTAGCTAATTTCTCATCTTGAAATTCCATAGCAAGCATAAGTCCTTTGCCTCTAATCTCTTTAATTTTAGAATGTTTTAAATGCGTTCTGAAAAGTTGTTCTTTTTCAGCTACTTCTAACATAACATTAGTTTCAAGTAAATGTTTTAAAGTAGCAAGAGATGCAGCACAATTTACAGGATGACCGCCAAATGTAGTAATGTGTCCTAATTTGGGATCAAAAGTAAGTAGGTTCATCAATTTCCAAGAAGCAATGAATGCACCTATTGGCATTCCACCACCCATCCCTTTAGCAATACAAAGTATATCAGGAATGGTATCATATTCTTCATATCCAAATAACGCTCCTAATCTTCCGTAACAAGTTTGTATTTCATCAAAAATTAATAGTGCTCCAGTTTCTGTACATTTCTTTCTTGCTTTTTGCAAGAAATTGTTTGTAGGGGTTACAAAGCCAGTTCCACCTTGGATAGGCTCAATTACAACTGCTGCTGTTTGCTCTGTTATGTTTTTTAATGAACTTTCATCATTATAAATAATCTGATTGCAATTTGGTAGTAAAGGACGATATTTTGTTTTATGTTCCTCATTTCCCATTATTGAAAGAGCTCCTTGGGTAGAGCCATGGTAAGAGGCTTGGCAAGAAATAATCTCTGATCTTCCTGTAGCGCGTTTAGCCAACTTCATAGCTCCTTCAATAGCTTCAGTCCCCGAATTAGTGAAATAAGTGCAGCTTAAACTTTCAGGAAGGTTGTCAGCTAATAATTTTGCTAACTTATATTGCGGAGATTGAACATATTCTCCATATACCATTACATGAGTATGTTTCTCTAATTGTTGCTTTATAGCATTTGTAATAATAGGATTGGAATGACCTAGAGTGCAGGCAGAGACTCCTGCTACAAAGTCAAGATATTTTTTTTCATGAACATCCCATATATAGCTTCCTTTTGCATATTGAATTTCTAAAAGTGAAGGGTCAGGGAATGTTTGAGCTTGATGACGTTTAAAAATCTTCTTAGGATTAGTCATTTAATTTTCTAGTGATTACTTTTCTAGTAGCAGTAATAATATCAGCAGCAGTTAATCCGTATTTCTCCATCAATTTCATTGGTGGTCCGCTTTCTCCAAAACTATCATTAACCCCAACCATCTCAATAGGAGTTGGTTTCTTTCTAGATAATAATTGTGCGACACTGTCTCCAAGACCTCCATTAATCATGTGTTCTTCTGCAGTGACAACACATTTCGTATTTTTAACTGATTTGAGAATAGCCTCATTGTCTAGAGGTTTTATAGTGTGGATATTAATTACTTCTGTTGATATTCCTTCATCTGCTAGTGTTTTAGCAGCTTCAAGCGCTTCCCAAACTAAATGTCCTGTAGCTATAATAGTAGCATCATTTCCTGTTCTAAGGTGCAGTGCTTTTCCAATTTCAAATTTTTGATCTATTGGTGTAAAATTAGGAACTTTAGGTCTCCCAAATCTTAAATACACAGGGCCAATATACTCTGCTATAGCAATAGTTGCAGCTTTTGTCTGGTTGTGGTCACAGGGATTAATAACAACCATGTGGGGCAACATCTTCATCATTCCAATGTCTTCAAGCACTTGATGTGTTGCGCCATCTTCACCCAGTGTCAAACCAGCATGTGAGGCACAAATCTTAACATTCTTACCTGAGTAAGCAACAGATTGTCTTATCTGATCATAGACTCTTGAAGTAGAGAAATTAGCAAATGTACCTGTAAATGGTATTTTCCCTCCAATTGTCATTCCAGCTGCAATACCTATCATATTAGCTTCTGCGATACCAATCTGAAAAAAGCGATCAGGATTCTCATCCTTAAAATTATTCATGTTTAGAGATCCAGTAAGATCTGCACAAAGTGCTACAATATTCTGATTTGTTCTTCCTAATTCAGTTAATCCTGCACCAAATCCTGAGCGTGTGTCTTTCATTTCCATATTTAATAGATTTTAATCATTTCCGATTTTCCTGATCTTATTTTAAAACTTTTTTCTTGCGTATATATATATTCCTTAGCCGCTATTGCCCGGAAAATTATTTTATAATTTCCAGGAAGTAATGTTAGTCGGTAGTTTGTTTTCTTCCCTCTAAAATGGTAGATCTGCTCTAGTTCTTCTCCATTCTGCTTATATAAACCTCCATATCCTTTTGATGGCAGTATAATGCTTGCTAAACCGGGTGTTGGTATTGAATAGACAGTAGATTTGTTTGGTGATATTTCAACATTATAGAATTTCTTTCTTGGTAAAGTTAAGAGCTCAATATCATATTGGCCAATTAGATATTCTTCTATCTCATTAATTTGCTGAATATTTAGAGTGGTATCAACTCCATTAGGACGTACAATATATTTGTAGTTTATTTTTGACTTCATTTTTATCTCTAATTTTCCCTGAGGTGTTTCTAAAGGTATTATAGTGTGTTTGCCAGGGTTGATTGTAACGTTATCAATGCTAACTTTCGGAATGGTATGCGCAACAACTTTGTATGTTAGAACGGGGTCAATCACCATAGTGTCAGGATGCCCATAGGTATTCATAGTATGGATATAATTGTACTTAGCAAGACCAGTAAATTCATTATAAAATGTTATGTTTACGTTTGTCTCGGTAGGGTTTCTGTTCGCATCTAATAGATTTACTTGTACAGTAGTATTATCAACAACATGTGAGATTACAATATTTAATATATTACTAAAATCTTGCTCTCTACTAGCATCAAAGAAGCGACCTACGCAATCAAATGATGCCTTCCAACTCTCTTCTAATCCCACACCAATTACAAAAGGTTTCAGAATTATTCCTTTCTTTTGATATAAACGAGAAACTGCACAGGGGTCCATTCCACACTCTTCTTTGCCATCTGTAATTAAGATAACTATATTTCTTCCATTGTCATCTGGAAAATCTTTTGCTCCCTCTTCAAGTGATCGAGCAATTGGGGTGGTCCCTCTAGACCTTATGACTGATAATTTCTTCTTTATTAGGTCGACAGCACTACTTGCCTGTAAGAAATCTACCTCTAGATAGGTATCATCACAATCTTGTGGCGGATAGCCACTCTTATGGCCATAAACTCTTAGTCCTAACTCAAGATTTTCAATGTTTTTTAAAGAATCAATCATATTACTTAAAAGTTTTTTTGCAATGTCAATCTTTCTTCCACTTTGCCATCTGCCAAGCATTGATTGTGATGCATCAAAAATAAAAAGGATACGATTCACTGGCTCTTTCTTTTTTTGGGCTAAAGCATTAGAGCTCACCATAATTAGGAGGGTAAATATCAATACTATTTTGCTTTTTTTAGTAATCACCTAAAGTTTCTGTATTTTGTGATAATGCTTTAGATAATTGTTCGTCATTAGGAGCTGAGCCATGCCATTTGTGTGTTCCCATCATATAATCAACTCCATTTCCCATTTCAGTATGTAGTATAATAGCTACTGGCTTTTTCTTGCCTGTAAGTTCTTTTGCTCTATTTAATGTATTAATAATAGCTTCTACATTGTTTCCTTCGAGCTCCTCTAGTACTACCCAATCAAAAGCTTCTAGCTTGGCAGTAAGATTGCCTATTGGCAGTACTTCATCAATAGTCCCATCAATTTGTTTTTGATTATAATCGATAGTTGCAATAAGATTGTCAACTTGTTTTCCAGATGCATACATAAATGCCTCCCATACTTGCCCTTCTTGTAATTCTCCGTCACCATGTAGAGTGTAGACAATACTGTCATCATCATTCAGCTTTTTGGTGAGTGCCGCTCCTATGGCAGTAGATAGCCCTTGTCCTAATGAACCTGATGCCATACGTATGCCTTCTAATCCTTCATGAGGTGTTGGATGCCCCTGTAAACGACTGTCTATTCTTCGGAAGGTTGCCAATTCTGAGATATTAAAATAACCTCTTCTTGACAACACTGCATAGAATACAGGAGAAATATGGCCATTAGAAAGGAAGAAGATATCCTCGTTAATGCCATCCATGGTAAAATCAGTATTATGATTCATTACATCAAAATATAGTGCGGTTAAGAATTCTGCACATCCCAAAGAGCCTCCAGGGTGTCCTGAGCTATTAGCATGTACCATTCTTACAATATCTCTTCTTATTTGTGTAACTGTATCTTTTAGTTCGGTAATGGTTGCCATCTTATTGTTGGTTTAATTTAATTGCAAATTTAAGAATACATGTATTTTGTTGTATTAATGTGAGTAAAACATCTTCGAATTTATTAACGCATTATTGACAAAATAATCTGAGAAGAATTTTATTTATCTTGTTGTTAAAATGATATCTTTGCCAACCTATAAAAAACATTATGGCTTTAAAGTGTGGGATTGTAGGATTACCAAATGTAGGAAAATCAACTTTATTTAATTGTTTGTCGAAGGCAAAAGCACAATCGGCTAATTTTCCATTTTGTACCATTGAACCTAATATCGGAGTTATTTCTGTTCCAGATGATAGATTAGAAGCTTTATCAGAGATTGTGAATCCTCAGAAATTAGTCTCTACTACTGTAGAGATAGTAGATATTGCAGGATTAGTTAAAGGAGCTAGTAAGGGGGAGGGTCTTGGTAATAAGTTTCTAGCGAATATTAGAGAAACAAATGCAATTATTCATGTATTAAGATGTTTTGAAGATGATAATATTGTGCATGTTGATGGATCAGTTGATCCTGTAAGGGACAAAGAAACTATTGATATGGAATTGCAATTAAAAGATCTGGAAACACTTGAGAAGATATATGACAAAAACATTAGAACTGCTAGATCAGGAGATAAAGTTGCGCAAAAAGTCATTAATACTATTGAGAAATATATTGCTCATTTAGGAGCAGGATATTCAGCGAGAAGTTTAGATGTTTCCGAGGAGGAGTTAGCCATCATTCTAGATTTACATTTGATTACATCTAAGCCGGTGCTTTACATGTGCAATGTTGATGAAATATCTGTAAGAACAGGAAATAGACATGTAGAAGCTGTAAGAGAAGCTGTTAAAGGTGAAAGCGCAGAAGTGCTTTTAATTGCTACCGCAATTGAGGCAGAAATTGCAGAATTAGAAGATGTTGAGGAGCAGATAATGTTTTTGAAAGAGTTAGGTTTAGAGAAGCCAGGAGTTCATTATTTAATTCAAGCAACATATAAATTATTAAATTTACAGACTTACTTTACTGCTGGAGTAAAGGAAGTTAGAGCCTGGACAATTGTTAAAGGGACTAGAGCTCCACAAGCAGCATCAGTTATCCATACTGATTTTGAGAAAGGTTTTATCCGTGCAGAGGTAATCGCTTATGATGATTTTATCTCATTAGGTTCAGAACAAGCTTGCCGTGATAATGGTAAATTATCAGTTGAGGGAAAAGAATATATTGTTAAAGATGGGGATGTTATGAACTTCCGGTTTAATGTGTAGTTGAAGTTTTATTTTTTCGATTGATCTTTTTTAGTTGAAAACCCTGTTAATAACGAAAAGCTATCAGATTAGATTAATTCTCTTAGAATCATAATTTTGTTTTCTGTTTTAAGTAGCAAGTAAATAAGTATGAAAATGGCAAAATCATCATATAACGAAGATAGTATCCGCTCTTTAGATTGGAAAGAGCATATTCGTTTGCGGCCAGGGATGTATATTGGTAAAATGGGAAATGGGTCGTCTCCAGATGATGGTGTCTATATTTTGCTAAAAGAGGTTATTGACAACTCTATTGATGAGTTTGTTATGGGAAATGGCAAAACTATTGAAGTTAATGTAAAACATAATAAAGTTTCTGTTCGTGATTTTGGAAGAGGGATTCCTCTTGGGAAGGTGATTGATTGTGTTTCAAAAATTAATACGGGGGCTAAGTATGATTCTAAAGTTTTTAAAAAATCAGTTGGATTAAATGGGGTGGGAACAAAAGCTGCTAATGCGCTTTCATCTCATTTTGAAATTAAATCAGTACGTGAGGGAAGATGTAAGTTAGTTGAATTTGTTAAAGGAGAAATTACTAATGAAGAACCTATAAAGGAAAGCTCAAGCAGGAAAGGAACAAAGGTTTCCTTTATTCCAGATGAGGAGCTATTTGGTAAATATCGTTTTATCAATGAGTATATTGAGAAAATGATGTGGAATTATTGCCATCTTAACCCTGGTTTAACAATAGTGTTTAATGGTGAGAAGTTTTATTCTGAGAATGGCCTCTTTGATCTTTTAGAGCAGAGAATTGATGCTGAGACTTTATATCCAATCATACATTTAAGAAAAGATGACATAGAGATTGCAATTACTCATTGTAAGAATCAATATTCTGAGCAGTATTACTCATTTGTTAATGGACAGCATACTGTTCAGGGTGGTACGCATCAGGGTGCATTTAGACAAGCCTTAGTAAAAACAATAAGAGATTTTTTTGGGAAGAATTACGATGCTTCTGATATTAGACAGGCAATTAATGCTGCTATAAGTATTAAAGTAATTGAGCCAATATTTGAATCTCAGACTAAAACAAAATTGGGTTCTACCGAGATGGAGCCAAATGGAGTAACTGTACTCACATTTATACAGGATTTTCTAAAGAAACATTTGGATAATTTTCTTCATAAGAATCCCGAAGTATCTGAAGCTATTGAAGGAAAAATTAAAATGGCTGAGTATGAGCGTAAGGCTATGGTTGGAGTGAAAAAATTAGCTAGAGAGCGTGCTAAGAAGGCTAGTTTGCACAATAAGAAGCTAAGAGACTGTAGAGTTCATTATAACGATCATAATAAAGAAAATAGAGTTGATTCCACCCTTTTTATTACAGAAGGCGATTCGGCATCTGGTTCTATTACTAAGACTAGGGATATTCAAACTCAGGCTGTTTTTAGTCTTCGAGGAAAACCATTAAATTCATTTGAGCTTACCAAGAAAGTTGTGTATGAGAATGAGGAATTTAACTTGTTGCAGGCAGCATTAAATATTGAGGAAGGTATCGATGATTTGCGATATAATAAAATTGTAATTGCTACAGATGCAGATGTAGATGGAATGCATATTAGGATGTTGCTACTTACCTTCTTTTTGCAGTTTTTTCCTGAGCTAGTAAAAGAGGGTCATGTTTATATATTAGAGACTCCATTATTTAGGGTGAGAAATAAGAAGAAAAGCATTTATTGCTATAATGAGCAGGAGAGGAGGGAGGCGTTTATAGAGATGGGGAAATCAGCTGAGATAACACGATTTAAAGGTCTAGGTGAGATTTCTCCTAATGAGTTTAAAAATTTTATTGGTCCAGATATGAGGCTGGATCCTGTCATTTTGGCTAAAGAAGATAGAATCCAGGATCTATTAGCTTATTTTATGGGTAAAAACACGAAAGAGAGACAAGATTTTATTATTGATAATTTAAGGGTAGAAGAGGGTATTTCGAATGCGTAGTATAAAATTAATATTGCATAATAAGACAAAAGTATCTGCCTTGATTGGCGTCCTTTTTTCCTTGTTCTCTATGGGGATTTTAGTTCCTCTATGGTTTAGTAATTATTTGCCATTATCAGGTATCGGGTATTTTTTTTCAGAGAACGTAATATATAGTTTAATAACTGTATTAGTTCTTCTTTACTTTATAATAGGTGGAGTGTATTATTATCATGTTAAGATAGACGCTTATGTAATTCAAGTCACATCATACAGGGTTGTTGTCGGTCTTTTAAAAGAAAAGGACTATATAGATATACCCCACCATATGTTAATTAATTATGAGCTTCTTGGAAAGCCATTGTCTTTAAACAAGACATTAATATTTAAGATAAATACTGACAGTGGGAAGAAGATAACTAAACGATTTAAACTTACTTTAGTTTCAAAGAAAGAGATTAAGAAAATAATTAGCGCTTTGGACAGTATTATGACAAGAAATAAATAGATGGAAGAAGAAAAATTTGAACAGGATCATAATTCTCAGGAAGAAGTAGTACATGTCTCAGGTATGTATCAGAGTTGGTTCCTAGATTATGCTTCTTATGTTATATTGGAGCGCGCTGTTCCTCATATTTATGACGGATTAAAACCTGTCCAAAGGAGGATTCTGCATTCATTAAAAGAAATGGATGATGGCAGGTATCATAAGGTGGCTAATGTTATTGGTCACACTATGAAGTATCATCCTCATGGTGATGCCTCAATTGGTGACGCGATGGTCCAAGTTGGCCAAAAAGAATTGCTTCTAGATATGCAAGGGAATTGGGGAAATATTGCTACTGGTGATAGCGCAGCAGCTCCAAGGTATATAGAAGTCAGATTAACTCCTTTTGCTCTTGATGTTGTATATAATAGAAAAATCACATCTTGGTCAGCTAGTTATGATGGAAGAGGAAAGGAGCCGCAGACTCTTCCAGTTAAATACCCATTGCTTTTGGCTCATGGAGCTGAGGGGATTGCTGTTGGGCTGTCTACTAAGATCTTGCCACATAATTTTAATGAGCTTATTGATGCTTCCGTTAAAGTGTTGAGAGGAGTTAAGCCAAAGATATTTCCTGATTTTTTTAGCGGGGGTAGTGCTGACTTTAGTAATTATAATGATGGCAAGAGAGGCGGTAGAATTAGAGTAAGAGCTAGGATTCATCAAGAAAGTAAGGACACACTTGTTATCTCGGAGTTGCCATTCTCAACAACTACTTCATCTTTAATTCAATCTATCCTTAAAGCGAATGATCGAGGTAAGATTAAGATTAAAAAAGTTGAAGATAATACGGCTGAAAATGTTGAGATTTTAATTACTATTCCATCAGGCATATCACCAGATAAAACAATAGATGCACTTTATAGCTTTACTAATTGTGAGATTTCGATCTCTCCTTTGTCTTGCGTGATTGAAGATAATACACCAAAGTTCATAGGGGTTTCTGATATTTTACAACAATCAACAAGTCATACTCTTGAGTTATTAAGGAAAGAGCTGCAGGTAAACCTTAATGAATTAGAAGAGAAATGGCATTTTGCATCTCTAGAGAGGATTTTTATTGAGAATAGGATCTATCATAAAATTGAGGAGTTAGATAATTGGCCTTTAATCATTCGCACTATAGAGAAAGAATTAACACCTTATATTAAACAACTGGTAAGGGGTATTACAGATGAAGATATTGAAAGATTGACCGAGATTAAGATTAAGAGAATTACCAAGTTTGATTTGAATAAGGCAAATAAGGATTTATTAAAGCTTAAAGATGGGATTGAGCATACAAAAGGACATCTAGCTAATCTCACTGATTATGCTATTACTTATTTTAAGGATCTTAAGATTAAATATGGCAAAGGAAGAGATCGTCGTACTGAGATAAAGATATTTGAAAGTATTGATGCAAAAAAGGTGGTAGTAGCTAGTAAAAAATTATATGTTAATAGGGAAGAGGGTTTTATTGGTACTTCTATGCGTAAAGATGAGTTTGTTTGCGATTGTTCTGATATTGATGATATTATTATATTTAAGAATGATGGGACAATGCAAGTCGTAAAAATTGACAGTAAAGTATTTGTTGGTAAGGGCATAATTCATTGTGCGGTATTTAAAAAGAAGGATGATCGTACAATCTATAATATGATTTATAAAGATGGAAAGTCAGGAAATACTATGATGAAACGTTTTCCTGTAAGTTCTGTTACTAGAGGCAGGGACTATAGTCTCACAAAATCTGATAAAGGAAGTAAAGTGCTTTATTTTACTGCTAATCCTAATGGTGAAGCTGAAACTGTAACAGTTAGCCTTAGAAAATTGGCAAAATTAAAAACACTTAAAATTGATATTAATTTTGCTCAATTATCCATTAAAGGAAAAGGAGCAGGAGGGAATATTGTTACAAAAAATTTAGTTCGTAAGGTTGAGCTTAAATCAAGAGGGGTTTCAACGTTGTCTGCTCGAAAGATTTGGTATGATGATACTGTTAAACGATTAAATGTTGATCAAAGAGGAGAGTTATTAGGTGCCTTTAAGCCAACGGACAAGATTATTACTATCCAAAAGTCGGGTGAAATCGAGCTAAAGTCTTTTGATCTTTCTAATCATTTTGACCAGGACATGATCCATATTGAACAGAACAATCCTATTAAGCCTGTCTCTGTTATATATTTTGATGGTAATAAGAAGTCATATTATATTAAGCGATTCTTAGTTGATAATACTATGTCTCGTTTCAGTTGCATTACTAATCATAAAGATAGTCAGCTTGAAGTTGTAAGTACGGAATGGAGGCCGCAAGTTGAGCTTCTTTATGTAAAAGAAAAAGGCAAGAAAAGAAAGAGGGAAGTGATTAATATAGAAGGATTTATTTCTGTTAAAGGAAGCAAAGCTTTAGGAAACAAACTGACAAGTAAGAAGGTGAAAGAGATTAATTTAATAGATTCATTGCCTTATGAAGATGATGTAATTAATAAAATGGATGAGAAGGTGGTTGAAGAAGTTATATTAGCAGATGTGAGTGATCAAGGTGAAATTGAATTAGAGATAACAAATGAGATTATAGAAGATGAGAGAGTAGATTCCACTAAAGATTCTGATGATGAATATAATGGAGAGCAAATAATACTTGAGTTATAGATTTGCTTCTTAATAGATTTCATGTAATAATTATTTAAATTTGCAGAAAAGAATAAAATATGAATAAGATTTTAATTTTAATTTTAGTTGTGCCATTATTTTCTATTGCTCAGAGTAGTTACAATATGACTCTGCTGGGTTCATATGAATGGCCAACAACTGAAGGTAGTGATATATGGGGCTGGGTAGATCCTGTTACTGAGGATGAATATGCTCTTGTAGGTCTCAATGATGGTTTTTCCTGTGTAAACGTTACAGACCCTTCTAATCCTATAGAGGAGTTCTATATCTCTGATTTAAATTCTACTTGGAGAGATATCAAAACATGGGGAAATTATGCATATGTAACTACTGAGGCTGATGCAGGTCTTTTAATTGTTGATCTTACTGACATGACAGGAAACACCTATTGGCATGTTTCTCAGTTTACAAATCCAACAACATCAGCAGCTGTTAGTTTTACTGCAGCACATAATTTATATATTGATGAGAATGGAATCTGTTATATTTTTGGAGCATCTAGTAATAGTGGTGGTAGTCCATCAGATGGAGCTGTCTTTTTAGATGTTGCTTCTAATGCTACTAGTCCAGTTTATCTTGGAGAGTGGAATGATGAATACATTCATGATGGTATGGTTAGAGGGGACACGATGTACGCTGGATGTATCTATACTGGTGATTTGTATATTGTTGATGTAAGTGATAAAAGTAATCCATTTGTTTTAGGTACACATCAAACTCCTAGTTCTTTTACGCATAATGCCTGGGTAAGTGATGATGGCAATTATGTTTTTACAACGGATGAGAAACCTGATGCTTATATTGGATCCTATAATATATCAGATATGTCTAACATCGAGGAAGTTGATAGAATACAATCTAATCCAGAATCAAATTCGATTCCTCATAATACTCATGTAGATGGAGATTTTCTTGTTACTTCTTGGTACAGAGATGGTACAACTATACATGACATCTCTAATCCTAACAGCTTAGTCCAAGTTGCATATTATGATTCATACGTTGGGAGTGGTGATGGATTTGATGGATGTTGGGGGACCTATCCATTTTTACCCTCTGGAAATATCATTTCTTCTGAGATTAATAGTAGTAATAATCAGACGGGTCAATTAATGATATACGAAAGAGGGTTTTCCAGTGCTTGTTATCTAGAGGGTAATGTAACAGATGGTAATACAGGAAATAGTATTAGTGGTGCAACTGTAGTTATTTTAAATACAACTATACCAAATAGTTCCTCTAGTACTTTAAGTGGCTTTTATTCTAGTGGAAATGCTGATTCGGGTACCTTTGATGTGGTTTTCTCAATAACGGGATATATATCCGACACATTACAAGCAACTTTAATGAATGGTCAAGTTGTAGTATTAGATGCTATTTTATATATCGATCCTAATATGCCGCTTTTAGGCTGTATGGATCCGTTAGCTACTAATTTCAATCCTAATGCCAATATAGCAGTAGCGTATGGGGGAGAGGTTGATAATGCATTTTCAACTGGATCATATTATAATGGAAATCGACATCTAATATTTGATGCTTCAGCTGAATTACTGATTAAGTCAGCAGTGTTTTATGCTGAAGATCCTAAAACTATAACATTCGAGTTAAGAAATAGTAATGGTGTCGTTATTGATGACACTACCCATTATGTCATTCCTGGTCAGCAGCAATTAACTTTAGATTTTGAAGTGCCAATTGGAACTAGTATGGAGCTAGGTATATCTAGTGGAGGCTCGAGTCTTTATAGAAATAATGATGACGCTAGCTATCCATATAATATTGGTTCAATAATGAATATTACTGGCAATAGCGCAAATGATCCTGACTATTATTATTTCTATTATAATATTGAAATTGAAATTCCTTGTGAGAGCATCTCTACTGCTATACCTAATATAGTGGAGAGTGATAGGAAGTTATTGAAAATTACGGATGTTTTAGGTAGAGAGGTTCAAGGAAATTCAAATCAGACTTTGTTTTATCTTTTTGATGATGGGACAGTAGAAAGGAGGGTGACTGTAGGGATCTAATTATTGATTGTTAATCTTAGAACAGAACATGATGAATTTGCGGCAAACTTATCTTCTCCTGTGCCAAATAACATACTCTTCCAGGTTTCTTTCTTTGGGGTCCCTAATACTAATAAATCGTATTCAGCAGTAATTTTTGATACTAGTTCGGTAGGGTTTTCTGAATATTCAATCCGTAGTTTGGCTGTATTGTCATACTTCGATAATAATAAATTTGAATTATTTTTTATCTTTTTAAGATTGTTTTTAGTAGATCCCTCAGGAAATACGTGTAATAAGGTAAAACTAGCATTGTAGAATCTGCAAAGGGTTGCAGTGGTATTGATTAGCTTGCTAATATCTTTACTGCTTGGGCGAACTGCTAGAACTACTTTACGAATATAACGAACCCCATTGTCCTTAAACAACGCAAAATTTGAGTTTATATTACTTACTATCCATCCTAAAGGGTTGTTGATCAAAAAGCCATTACTTATTCTTCCGTCCCATGAAAGCACAAGCCAGTCAGATTTTGAATGATCAGAAAGTACCTGCATCGTATCTGATACATTGTGAGTTACTATTGATTCAAAATCAAGATTTAACTTATTTAAATCTTGCACAATAGATAATTGTCTTCTTAATGATTTAATTTTTGGCGTCTCAATAAGAACAGCATCTAAGAATGTTTGATCTGGAACTTCCCTAATATCAACCACTTGAATGCTTTTTCTTTCATTTAGTGCAGCCCCTAGTTCAACTAAAGACTCAGGTGAGTATTCATTACCAAAAAGAGGAATGATAACACCTGCATTAGGATTAATCTGACCATCAAGCCAATCTTTGTGCTTCTCATCTGCAGTATTATAATTTACAACTTGTTGAATATCTTCACTATTCTTTTTGAAAAACAAGAATTTAGCAGCGCTCTTGCCATAATTTTTCAAGACTCCTATTCTGGCAGCTTTAATCCCATAGAAATAGAATATTAGAATTCCAATTAAAGCTATTATAATAAGAACAAGTATTGGCATCCATCCTAAGTAAAATAAAAGTAGTATACCACTAAGTATTCCGAAAAGCTGAATATATGGATATAATGGAGATTTATATGTAGGTTTATACCATTGCACAGCTGTTTCTCTAAGTACTATAACACAGATATTTACAGCAATGAACATACTGACTTTAAAAGCACTTGCAAGTTTCACAATCTTTTCTACGTCTAGAAATAGAATGATCAATGACATAAAGAAACAAGTAAATAAGATTGTATTTATTGGTGTCAGGTGTTTTTCATGTACTTTTGAAAGGGTACTTGGCAGTAATTTGTCCATAGACATGGCAAATGGAAATCTAGATGCTGCTAAAACTCCGGAGTTTGCCATAGAGATTAGTGTGATAACACCAAGAGCTGCAATTATATAAGCAAAAATCTGACCTCTCAATGAAAGAGATAATGTATATAACGGTCTGATATCTTCATTTAATGCAGATAATGGAATATTTCCAACTAAAGCATATGAAACGGCAATATATATTGATGATATAATAACTAGAGAAAGAATCATTGATAAAGGAAGATTCCTGCTCGGGTTTTTCACTTCACCAGCTACTGCTGCAATCTTTGTTACTCCTGCATAAGAAATGTAAACAAATGCAATTGTACTTAAAAAAGCACTGGATCCATTATTTACAAATGGATGTAACATCTCATTTTTTACTTCCGGAATACTTACAAATAATAAATAAATTAAACCTATTAGACTGAAAGAGATCATAATTATTTGTGCTTTTCCTACTTTTTTAACTCCAAAAATATTTAATAACATTATTAAAAATAAGACAACTAATGATATATATTTTATGTACTCAGCAGGCACATTAATAAGAAGAAATAAATATGCTCCAAGCCCAATTAAAGCAAAAGAACTTTTTAAGATTAATGAAATCCAAAGTCCCAGTCCAGAGATTGTTCCCATCATAGGTCCAAAAGCTCTTTCTATGTAAAGATAAGCACCACCTGATTTTGGTATAGCAGTTGCTAATTCAGATTTAGATAATACAGCAGGGAGGATGCTTATAGCTGCTAGCAAGAATGCTAACCAAACTGAAGAACCAGTTTTGACAGCTGCAATTCCAGGTAAAATAAAAACACCTCCTAACATTCCTGCTACACTTATTGCAATAGCCGCAGATAGACTAAGTTTTCTTTCTAATTTTTTCATTTGAAGATTAGGTCTATGCAAATTAATAAATTTATTTCTAAAATGAATGTTAAATTAATTTTAAAGAAAGAGTATTTCATACATTTGCTGAAATTTTAAATTTGAGTATGAAAAAACTTGTTCTATCTGATTTACATGAGAGCACAGGAGGGAAGATGGTTGATTTTGCAGGATATAAAATGCCTGTTCAATATACTGATGGTGTAATAGCAGAACATAATGCCGTAAGAAATGCAGTTGGAGTATTTGATGTCTCTCATATGGGAGAAATTTTTGTAAGTGGAGAGCGCTCTCTTGATTTTCTGCAATACATAACATCTAATGATGTAAGTGTGTTAACTCCAGGTCAAGTGCAATATACTTGCCTGCCTAATGATACTGGTGGTATAGTAGATGATTTTTTGCTTTACATGCTGGATGAAAACAGCTATTTATTAGTTGTTAACTCAGCAAATATAGAGAAGGATTTATCTTGGATTAATAAACATAACTTATTTGGTTGTGTTATTGACAATCAATCAGATAATTATTCTCTACTAGCTGTTCAAGGCCCTAAATCAATTGAATTATTACAAGAGCTTACAGATGTAAATTTATCAGAGATAAAATATTATAATTTTCAAATTGGATCTATTGCTGGAATAGATAATGTAATTTTATCTCGTACAGGTTATACTGGGGAGATAGGGTTTGAATTTTATGTTAAAAATGAAAATGTGCGTATGCTTTGGGATGCTTTATTTAGCACATCAATTGAAATTAAAGCTATTGGTTTAGCAGCTCGTGATACTTTGCGTTTAGAGAAAGGTTTTTGTCTTTATGGTAATGATATTAATGAAACGACTTCACCTATTGAGGCAGGTCTTAGTTGGATTACAAAGTTTACTAAAGAATTTATTAATCATGAAGAGTTAAAGACTCAAAAGGAGAAGGGTGCGTCAAGGAAATTAGTAGGTTTGGAATTGTTAGATAAAGGAATTGCTCGTAATGGCTATCCTGTTGTCACTTCTGATGGTATACATATAGGGCTAGTAACTTCTGGAACAATGTCCCCTACATTGTCAAAAGCTATTGCTATGGCTTATGTTTCTAGAAAGTTCTCAGACATAGGAAGCGATGTGTTTGTTCAGGTTCGAAACAAGCAGATTAAAGCTAGGGTGGTATTATTACCTTTCGTTAAATAATGAGTACTAAAAGAAATATACAGGTTTGTTTTACAACTAGTCAGTTTGAAAATTATGCTGATGGCTCTTCAACGGTAGTAGTTGTAGATGTATTAAGAGCAACTTCTGTGGTCTCTACCGCTTTTGAGTGTGGTGTTGATGCTATTGTCCCTGTTAGATCTCTTGAGGAGGCGCTTGCATATAGAGATTCTGAAAATCATATTATTGCAGCGGAAAGGAACACACTTCCAATAGAGGGGTTTGATTTTGGCAATTCGCCATATCATTATCTAAATACTGATGTCCATGGGAAGATTCTTGTTTTAACAACAACAAATGGAACTAGGGCGATTCATTTAGCTAAAGCTCATAAAGTGATTACGGCTTCATTCATAAATATTGATGCTGTTGCTAATTATTTAATTAAGGATGATAATAATGTAATTATCCTATGTTCCGGATGGAAAGGGTTTTTCAATCTAGAGGATACTATCTTTGCTGGTGCTTTATCTCAGAAATTATTAGATAATAGTAATTTCTTGTCAAATTGTGATTCATTACATGCGGCAGTACAATTGTATTCAAGTGCTAAAAAAGATTTATTTGGATATTTAAATGAGTCATCTTATAGAAAAAGAAATAAATCTAAGGAAGTTATTAAAGATACGCATTTCTGTTTAAATCCAGATATTACTTCTGGGATAGTGCCTGTTTTTGTTGAGGATAGATTAATAAAGTTGTCAAGTTAATTATTTCGCTAATTTTATTTTTTGCATCTTATTTGTTATAACTGCTTAAATGGAATCAAGTGCCTATTCTTAACTCCTATAAATCAGTATGCTAGGATGATATTCAGTAGTGGGTCAGTCTAAAATAGGTAAGCAATAGATAATACAACACCTTTATTCTTTAGGTTGTAGACATTTGATTTTGGGAGATTTTCGTTATCGCCAGTATAAATCGTTTTTGAGACCTCTCCAATACTCATAAGACCTGTATTTGATCTCATATCAAGCAGAAAATTATCAGTCAGATAATAAGAGATACCTAGATTAATACCAATATCTAAAGCTTCCTCTTCATATATGCCCTCTGGCAAGACTTCATGCAGAATATCTGCATCATCTTCTCCATTATCAGTTAGTATGTTATAATCTGAGCTTAATAAGTACGAAAGGGAAGGGCCAAAATTGAGGGACAATTTAGTAGAATGCTTATAGCTAATATTTGGGTTTAATTCTACATATGCTAATTTAAGTTCATGAGAGGTGGTGTGTAGATCTCTCTGATTAACTCCATAATCATGGGTATAACTATATGTAAAATCAGCTCCCTTCTGAGAATAAACTATTTCAGGATTGATATACCATTTATTATTTAATGGAATTTCCATATAAAATCCACCAGCAACACCAATTAATTCAGTAGTTTCAATATTTTCGGTTCCTTCGTTGGGTGTAGACGTAATGTTAGTAATATTACTTCCAGCTTTGATTCCAAATTTTATTGGGAGTAAGCTTTGTGCATTTAAACCTAAACTTAATAAAGCAATATATGTGAGTGTAGTTATTTTTTTCATAATTTAATTATTTAACATAACTGGCATTACCAGCATTAGTGTGTCTTCACCTTCTTGCATACTATCTAGTGGCAGTATGATTCCGGCTCTATTTGGGGCGCTCATTTCTAATGATATTTTTTCTGCTCCGATATTGTTTAGCATATCAATAACAAATTTAGAGTTAAAGCCAATTTCCATATCTGCTCCTTCATATTGGCAGGATAACCTTTCTTCGGCTTTGTTTGCAAAATCTAGATCCTCAGAGGTAATCTGCAATTCGCTACCAGCAATTTTTAATCTAATTTGATGGGTTGTTTTGTTTGCATAGATTGACACTCTCTTTATTGAGCTTAATAGTACAGCTGTTTCGATTGTAAGTTTATTAGGATTTTCTTTTGGTATTACAGCATCATAGTTAGGGTATTTGCCATCAATCAGCCTACAGATAATTGTATTATTATCAAATGTAAATAAAGCATTTGTGTCATTAAATTCTAGTTTTACATTTTCAGCAATATTATTTTTAAGAATGTTTAAGGGTTTCTTTGGTAATATAAATGCTGCCGTTTTATCTGCAGAAAGATCGGTTCTTGTATGTTTTACTAGTTTATGAGCATCAGTTGTTACGAAAGTTACTTGTTCAGAAGAAAGCTCACAGAATACCCCACTCATTACTGGTCTTAACTCGTCATTACCACTAGCAAATAAGGTTTTATTGATTGCATTGGATAGTATCTCACCACTAAATGAAGTGGAGGAGGATCCTGATAATGTTGGATTCTTAGGGAATTCCTCAGCATTTTGTCCAGCTAACCTGTAATTGCCAATTTCTGAGCTAATTTCAATACTAAATGTTGTAGTGTCTATAATAAAAGTTAAAGGCTGATTAGAGAAAGTTTTTAAAGTATCGGTCAATATTCTAGCAGGGATTGTGATTTTGCCATCAGTATCAGCTTCAACAGGAATTGTAGCCATCATTGTAACCTCTAGGTCGGAAGCAATAATGGTCATGTCATTACTAATAACTTCAAACAAGAAGTTGTCTAGTATAGGCAGTGTATTGTTAGAGCTAATTACATTATTTAATTTCTGAACCTCTTTTAAAAGAGCAGTGCTGTTTACTATGAATTTCATTAATATTATATTTCTTGCTTACTAATCATTGAAGTGTCAAATATAAATCTTCTTCTTAATTTATTACTTCTTTACTTTGTTAATTCAGTAATATTAATTAACACTTTGTTAAAAACATAATCTTGGATCAACATTAAGTCACCATTATTTAGAGTCGCATATTTTCTATCAACTGTAAAATTTTCTTGTTTGGTTTTTTGTTCTAGATCTGAAATTCTATATGTTCTTAGTGTATCTGAGTTGACTATAAGTTCTTCTAGTTGTGTTGTGTAGTTGATTTTTTCTTTATCTTTCTTAAAGACTTCACAATTCACATCTTTAAAACTATTAAGAAGCGTGAGTACTTTCTTATCATTAAAGGTCACAGAGGTGTTGTCTGAGTTAATTAATTGAAGTGGAGATGATTTTAGGAGATAGGAATTTTCTTGATTTAGACAGTCGGTATATTTTATCTTCTTTATATCTTTAGATGGCATATTAAAAACAGTGTTTGATCGCCAATCAGATATATTTAGAGTGTTTCCTTGAATTCCATATCTTGGGGATAAAAAACCATTAAAAGAAGGTATGTGCATGACAAATGGTGCTTCACTATCTTTTAATAACATATAAGTTCCTAAATGATCAGGGGTGTTAGATCCAATCCAATAGGCCTTAACCATCTTGTTAGTTTCAAAGAATTCTACATACACTGCTGTTGTTGCTATAAATTGCACTACATTATCAAGAGCTGCTCTTGGTACTGGCTTTTTGATTCTTATCTTCCTGCAGGTTGAGAGCAGGGTAGCAATAGCGTCTTTTCTAACAAGAAACGTATCATTGACAAACCATTCTTCCGCTTTCTTTTCTAATGTTATCGTCTGCCCATTCCTGTCAGCTAGAAATACTTTTGTTATTAAAGAGACGTCTTCTATATTGAATTTATTTTTATCTATAATTGAAGATCTTGTGTCTGATTTAATGAGCCAAAGGGCTATAATAAGGATGAGACTAATTATGATATAGAACCAGTAATTCTTAAGCATATCTTTTCTTTTTAGAGTATAAAAACATGAGGGTAAAAATTAAGAGGAGGAATAATGGAGAGGCAATATTGATAAGTTGAATTAAGAGTTTATTTGACTCAATCCTTTTTTTATCTAGTAATCGTAGCTTTATCTCTTTTGATTTTAGTTTTGTAAGTTCAACGTCATCACATAGATAATGGAGTGCATTCATTATAAATTTTTTATTACCTGGGTACGTATATTTAATAAATCTATCATATCCTAGGGGGTAAATATTACCATTGCTTGCTACTCTATTTTTTGCAATATCACCATCAGAAACTACAATCATTTGTGTAGCCTTGCTTCTGTCCTTAAAATCAATTGTTGGATTTTTGGGTAAGATCCTGTTTTTAAATACAGATTCAAATTTACCCTCTAATAATATTGCAATAGGTAACTGTGATTTATTAAATGACTCTAATGATGGAGGGTTTTGCAAAATGCTTAAACTTATTTTTACAGGGGCAGGATTTAGTCTACTCTGCTTGGAGCTAGTTAATAATATGGTTTTTTTAATTGCATTCTTAATTGTGTCAATTGAGTTGGGGAAGTAGCATTGTATAGCATCTAATCCTTTTGATATTGGATGATCTATTTCTGAAAACAGCAATGGGTGGTAAGGCCAAGGAAAATATGATTGTTGAGGAAGATTATTGCTGTAGCCTGTGATTATTGGTATTTGGGTTGATCTTAAATCTTCTATCAAGTCTGCATTGATCCTAACGCCATATTTAAATAATTGGTCATCTAAATTTAAATCATTTTTTAGAGCAATAAAGCTATTGGTTTTTTGCAGACTATCCATACTTGCACTAACACCATCAATAAGCCACAATATCTTGCCTCCATGCATCACATATTGGTCAATAATAAATTTTTCCAACATATTAAAAGGGATAGTGGGCTTAGCAATTATTATCGCTTTATACTTATTTAGGTTAGCTATTTTTTTAGAAATATTAACCTCTTTATTAGTGCTGTCAAGCTCAAACTCCTTAATGTTAAACCGCTCAACATCATAATGATAGCTAAGCTTGTCATTGTTTTCTAGAACTGATTCTGTCAGATCATAGATCTCATTAGCGGTTAATTCTCCATTTCCTTCTAAGAATGCAATTTTTTCAATCTTATTTTTTGTTAAGTGGTGTATTGCAGAAATAAATTTAAACTCTAATTCTTCTATAGAGGTATTGATATTTTCTTTAGCATTATTTATAGCGGAGTTATTTAAAAAGTTAACAGCTTCACACTTATTCTTATAGTAGATTAAGGCTCCGGGAAAAATAATTTGACTTGATTTTGATGAACTTGATCTAACTTCAATATCTGTAGGCATAAGCCCGTCATTAACTAGCTGATTAAAAAGGTTTGTTTTTTCTTGCTCATTTTTTTCCTTATTTGGATTGATAAATTCAAAATCAAAGTTATTGCCATTAATTAATTTGAATGCGGTTAATAAATTCAACAGCTCAGCTTGTAAGTGCTTAAACTCTACGGGAAAATCACCATCAAGATAAACTTTTATAAAGATAAATTCATCTAAATCATCAAGTGTCTGTCTGCTCTCTGTAGATATTGAATGTTTCTTATCTTCTGTCAGATCAACCTTGTAATCAACTAAGGAGAGCAAGATATTTAATAAGGCTACTAGTATTAGAGGAGGTAAAAATGCTACTATTCTCATTAGTGTTTTCTATTTAAGATTATAATTTCAGAAAACTTCAGAAAGAGAAAGGTCATTGAGAGAAAATAGACAATATCGGAGACTAATAATAGGCCTTTGCTCATGATGTTGTAATGATATGATATGCCAATTTTCTTTATAATAATATTAAATGATTGGAGTAGTTGGATTTCGCTTAATAAATCAAACCCTAGATAAAAGAATCCAGATATAATTATTGCTAAAATAAAAGCAATTATTTGATTTTTAGTTAGAGAGGATGCGAAAACACCAATGCTTGCAAAAATGCTGCTAAGCATTAACAATCCAATATAAGACCCCAAGATCCCTGCTGTATCAAGATTTCCTGTGCTCTCACCAATAAAATAGATAGTTATGGGATATAAGAAGGTAGGAATTATAGAGATTATTATTAAAGTTAAAGTTGCTAGAAATTTACTTGTAATAATATGTAGTGTGGAAATAGGTTTAGTTATTAAAGTTTCCATAGTGCCTGCATTGTATTCATCTGAGAAGGAACGCATACTAATTGCAGGGATAAGAAATAAAAAAATTAACGGAGAAAGCGTGAAGAAGGTCTCCATAGAAGCGTAACCATTCTCTAGGATGTTAAACTGACTTACATCAGACCATAGAAGCAAGCCATTGATTAGTAAAAACACACTAATGATTAGTGGGCCAATGATAGTGCTAAAAAACACACTTAGTTCTTTTTTGTATAAGGCAGTCATTTAAATTCTATTCTTACAATTTCATGTAGCTTTAATCCCAGCAGTTTGCTTGCTTGACCTTTATTAATTGCTATTTGCAACTGATTGTTTTGTCCAAAAAGCGCTAGTTTCTCTGAGCTAGTGACGTCTTTATATTTCTCAGATATTTCAGTGATCATCTCATTCTCTCTGCCAAAAAGGATTGTAAATGACCTTCCTTTTTTAGTGTTGTCAAATTCATTCCTACTGATATTTGTTATGGCATTCCCATAGCCATCAATATATACAACAGACCCTCTAATCATGTCTGTTTGCAAAACTGCTTTTAGTTCTGTTCTTTTAACTTTAAAATCTTCTTTAGGGGTGCCAATAATTTCCATGGTGCCTCCTCTCGCTATATGACAGGCAGCAGGGACAAAGATATTTTTGGCTGCAAAAGTTAGACAGTTACTTATTAATGAAATATTTAGCTGTACAATTTTGTCAGGTTTAATCTCATTGAAAAGCAGAGAGAAGAAACCATTATCAGCCCCAATAAAATAATGACCATGTGCTTCAATTGCCAGATGTTCGTTTGTAATTGAAAGCTCATCATCTACACTAACTATATGAACAGTTCCGCTAGGAAAATCTTTGAAGCAATCACGTAAAACATATGCTGCCTCCAGTATGTTAAATGGTTCAATATTATTTGAGATGTCAATAATTTTAACGTTCTCTAGCTGAGAATAGATAGATCCCTTTAAAGATGCTAAATGGCTATCTGAAGTCCCTAAATCTGTGGTTAGTGTAATTATTGTCATTTCTTATTAACAACCTATTGATTGGGTAGTTAAAATATTGTTATTTTGTAATTCCAAAAATAAAATAAATCTATGAAAGGTATAATTTAATGAGTGAGAAAAAAATAACACTTAGTAACATTGAATTGGTGAAACTTTTTGGTGCAAATAATACTAAGTTTGAAAAGATTATAAGTTTATTTCCAAATCTTAAGATTATATCTAGAGGAGAGGAGTTGAAGATATCAGGAAGTACTACTCAGATTAGATTCTTCGAGCAAAAGCTATTATCTTTTATACAGCATATTGATCAATATGATTCTCTTACAGTTAGTCAGATTGAAAGATTAGTAGAAGGTGATGATAGGGAGATGCTTATAAGTAAGGGTAACGTTATTCTACATGGGAATAATGGCAAGATAATTAAAGCAAGAACTTTAAATCAAAGAAGGATGGTCTCAGAGATTGCTAAGAATGATATGATGTTTGCTATTGGTCCGGCTGGGACTGGGAAGACATATACGGCAGTTGCAATTGCTGTTAAGGCACTGAAGGATAGAGAGGTAAAGCGTATTATCTTTACTCGTCCTGCAGTAGAGAGTGGGGAAAATCTTGGTTTCTTGCCAGGCGACTTAAAGGAAAAGCTTGATCCTTATATGCAGCCAATCTATGATGCTCTTTTTGATATGATTCCTGTGAGCAAACTTAATGATTATATAGAGAAAGGAACAATACAGATTGCCCCCTTAGCTTTCATGAGGGGCAGAACTTTAGACAACGCATTTGTTATTCTGGATGAGGGGCAAAATGCAACTGAGCAACAGATGAAGATGTTTTTAACTAGAATGGGAATTTCAGCAAAATTTATCATTACTGGAGATGTTACGCAGATTGATTTGCCAAGAAATCAGTGTTCAGGATTGACACATGCTAGACATAGTCTTAAAGCAATCTCAGGGATTAGTTTTATAGATCTTGATAGTAAAGATGTAATAAGACATAAACTGGTAAAAAAAATAATTAAATCATATATAAAAAATGACTAACACAATTAAAGAGACGAATTTTAAATTACCTGGACAAACAAATTTTTATAAAGGAAAAGTAAGAGATGTTTATACAGTAGATAAAGAGACATTAGTTATGGTTACATCTGATAGGATCTCAGCTTTTGATCATGTATTACCTGAAGGGATCCCCTATAAGGGTCAGGTTCTAAGTCAAATTGCTGCAAAATTCTTAGATGCTACTGCTGACATTGTCCCTAATTGGATGGAGGCAACTCCTGATCCTAGTGTAACAATAGGAAAAATGTGTACTCCATTTAAGGTTGAGATGGTTATTAGAGGTTGTTTAACTGGGCATGCTTGGAGAGAATATAAGTTAGGAAAAAGAATGATCTGTGGTGTTCCAATGCCTGATGGCATGCTAGAGAACCAAAAATTTGAATCCCCAATACTTACACCAACTACAAAAGCAGATGTAGGTCATGATGAAGATATTAGTAGAGAAGAAATTTTGTCTCAAGGGATAGTTTCTGAAATAGATTATATTAAATTAGAGGAATATACAAAAGCACTTTTTCAGAGAGGAACCGAAATTGCAGCTGATAAAGGGTTGATATTAGTTGATACAAAGTATGAGTTTGGTAAAGATAAAGATGGAGTGATTACACTTATTGATGAAATTCACACCCCAGACTCTTCTAGGTATTTTTATATTGAAGGATATGAAGAGAAAGTGGCAGCTGGAGACTCCCCAAAACAACTATCGAAAGAATTTGTTCGTCAGTGGCTAATAGAAAATGGGTTTCAGGGAAAAGAAGGACAATCCATCCCAGTAATGAGTGAAGCATATTGTAATTCAGTTTCTGAAAGATATATTGAACTTTTTGAATATATTACTGGAGATAAATTTATAAAAGAAGATGTAAAGCATGTAGTAGATAGAGTAGAAAGAAATATCTTAAACTATTTGGGTGCTTAAATCTTGTTTTTCTTCTTTGGAATATTATGTTGGTTTGCTTGAAGCGATTAGCTTTCCATTAGCAATAATAAGTTTTCTGGTTCTTATTTTCTATTATCTTTATTTTTTTAGTAGGCTATATTTTTATGAGAATAAAGAAACCTCATTTATTCATCCGATATCGATTATTATTTGTGCAAAGAATGAACTTGAGAATCTCAGAAAGAACTTACCCTTTATTTTATCGCAAAACTATTTTAATTTTGAGGTAATTGTTGTAAATGATCATTCTAATGATGATAGTATTCTCTTTCTAGAGAAGATGGCAAAAGAAAATAGACATTTAGTGATAGTTGATATTGATGATTCTGTAACTGACAATCTAGGAAAGAAATTTGCACTAACTTTAGGTATCAAGACAGCAAAACATGAGTATATATTATTAACTGATGCTGATTGTGTTCCAAATTCTAGAGATTGGGTTAAACAGATGAGTGCTAACTTTAATAATGCTGAGATTGTTTTAGGCTATGGATCATATGAGAAGAAAAAGGGGTTCTTGAATCAGATCATTAGATTTGACACTTTTTATATAGCCCAGCAGTATCTATCTTATGTGTTAACGGGAGACACATATATGGGCGTTGGGAGAAATCTTGCGTATAAGAAGTCTCTTTTCTTTGAAAATAAAGGATTTGCTAGCCATATGCATATTCCTTCAGGGGATGATGATTTATTTATTCAAGAAATAGCTCTAAAGAATACAGTTGCAATTGAATTCGCAGAGAATACACACACTACATCTGAGGTGATAGAAGATTGGAGAGATTGGGTCTATCAGAAAAGAAGGCATCTTTCAACGGCCCCTATGTATAAAATTAAATTCAAAGTATTATTAGCATTATATCCTCTTTCGCAGTTATTGTTTCTCACAAGTGTTGTTTTGTTAATTGTTTTTGAAGTATATATTTTTTATGTTATCCTATTATTAGTTATTAGGCTAGTTGTTTCATATTTATTAAATTATAGGATAATGAAAAGATTAAATGTTTATGATTTGTATTGGATTCATCCTGCATATGAGGTTTTTCATCTTCTAATACAGGGATTTTTTGTATTATTGAATTTGTTTGAAAAACCAAAAAAGTGGAGTAGATGAGTGATAATTTAAGCGAGAAAGGGCAAAGAGATCTGAGGTTGATTAATCGAGCATTAGAGAGTGGTGACCCTGTTGCCTATAGTGAGTTAATGAGATTATATCGGGATCCGCTTTATTTTATGTTCTACGAGAAAGTAAGTGATCAAGAGTTAGCGAAGGATTTAACGATAGAGGCCTTAGGAAAGGCATTTAAGAAATTACACCTTTATTCGCCAAAATACACCTTCAGCACTTGGCTTTTTACACTTGCTAGAAATCATTGTATTGATTATTTAAGAAAGCATAAATTGCCAACCATTTCTATTGAAAAGATGATGCTTGGTGAAGATGGCAGGCGTACCAACTTTGATTTATCCTCTAGAGGTCTAAATCCAGAACAGACGATGGAGAGAACACAAAGAATTGCTATTCTAAGAAAAATTGTGGATCAACTTAAGCCTATGTATCGTGATCTGGTTAGATTAAGATATTTTAAAGAACTAAGTTATGAGGAAATTGCAGAAGCTTTAGATGCTCCTATCGGAACAGTTAAAGCGCAATTACATAGGAGCAGAGAGCAGCTTTTCAAAATATTATCAGGTGTTTCTGATACTTTTTAGATGCAAATAGTACATAAATATTTTTCTGATCTGTCAGACAAACAGATAAAGCAATTCTTAGAGTTACAGAAACTATATGAGTATTGGAATGCTAAAATCAATGTTATTTCTCGTAAAGACATTCATGATTTGTATATTAAGCATGTGCTACATTCTCTAGCAATTTCGAAAGTTATTCAATTTAGAAGAGGTACTAAAATAATAGATGTCGGAACTGGTGGAGGTTTTCCAGGGATCCCATTAGCCATCTTGTTTCCTGGGGTGGATTTTTTGCTTGTAGATAGTATTGGTAAAAAAATAAAAGTAGTAGATGATATAAGTACTTCCATTGGTTTGAAAAATATTCGCACAATGCATGCAAGAGTTGAAAATATTGATGAATGTTTTGATTTTGTAGTGTGTCGTGCTGTGACCAATATGACAGAGTTTAAAGAATGGGTTCAAGAAAAATTTAATAATGAGCATAAAAATACTTTAAATAATGGGATTCTTTACTTAAAGGGAGGAGATCTATCAGATGAATTAAGAAACATTTCTTATGCTCAGTATGATATTAGTGATTTTTTTGGGGAGCAGTTTTTTGAAACCAAGAAGGTTATTTATATTGGGTTTTAGCGTATTATCTTTCTAACCTCTCCATCTTCAAAAATGTAAAATATTATTCCTTCTGTATCTGTCTCAACGTCTCTTCCTAAAGCATCTACCACGCTAATTATTTTTTTTTCATTATTTATTACCTCAGAAGTGGGATTTGTATTGCCAAAATCTAATTTCAATCCAACTGGCCTATGGTCTGAAATATTGTTTTCATAATTATTCCAGCTGTTCATATAGTCATCAACTCTTACAACAGATACATTAGAGTTTGGATTCTGGAAATCAGAAAACAGCTCATTGGTTATCAAAATGTGATCTAGATGTGAAGGCCAAGTAGGATAGGACCAGTTAGTGCTGCTTCCTTGTGCAATTTGGATGTCGGTAAATAAGTAATTTCCATTATCTGAGATAAATTCTTGAAACACATTGTTTGTGATAGGATCAGTTAATTCATCGTTCAGGTCACCTACAATAATAACCTTCTTATTAGAAAAGTTGTTGTCAATATATTCTTTTAACAGTGTAGAGGCTTGTAATCTCCTATTTTCTTCGTCATTAGTGTTGTTTATGTCTAAAGTGCCGTCACCACAACATTTAAAATGATTGTTTATAATAATATAATTATCTCCATTAAAATTTAAATCTAGAACTTGTGGGCTTCTAGGGAAAGCATTCCAGAAAGGTTGAGCAGTATAGATTTCATATTTTGCATTTATTTGTACAGTATTTATGTTATACACGTATGTTAAACCGCCATAGTATGTGCTACTAAAATAACATTCATAGCCTGGTATATTTGAGACAACTTGCTTTAGAAGATTAGTGTCGTCAATTTCTTGCAGTGCATAAACATCTGAGCTCATGTTTGAGAGTATTGTCCCTACATAATTAGCTGTAGAGTTGTTTTTAGGGAACCATTCAATATTCCAGCTAACAACTTCAAATGTGGAGTCTGAACCAAAACTTAGATTATTTAGATTCTGCGCATATATAATCTGTGTATTTAGTAAGATCGCCAATAAAATTTTCCTCATTAGTTTTTTCTAATTATTAGTTAAGTTTCTCTGTTATTTGCTGTTCTATCTATTATTTGTTTATTAATTTAATTTTTGTATTACTTAGAGTATTGTTTATTCTTTCTCACAGAAGTAAATAATTTCTCCTTTTGGTAGCGCATAACGCTCTACCAAATTAGGTTCTAGTTCATCAATAAAATTACTTTCAGTAACCTTGAATCCTGCTGCAGTTAGTTTTTTGCCATAATCTAGTCCAAACAATCTTAGATGGTCGTTTTGCCAGTAAAGACGCTCCCTCTCTTTAGGGTCTGTAATATTTTTATCTTCTTCGGTATTAGGATTATTAGTATCTATAGGTACCTGGAAAATTCCCCATCCTCCAGGTTTCATCACTCTATAGAATTCAGTCATTACCTTGTGGGAGTCATTAACATGTTCCAAAACATGATTACAGATCACTACATCAAAAGTATTTTTGTTAAATGGGATGTTATGTACATCCATTTTGATGTCCGCCCAAGGAGAAACTAGATCTCCTGTAGTATAATCTAGATTTTTCATTCCTTTAAATATTTTAATAAAGCAGTACTCCGGGGCAACATGTAGGAATTTTAAGTTAGCAGTAAAGAAATTTGTTTTCTCTTTCATAAAAAGCCACATTAGTCGATGTCTCTCTAGGCTCATGCTGTCAGGAGCAATAGCATTTTTACGAGATTTTAATCTTCCATATGGCAGGAGTTTTCTGTAAGTTTTGTTGTTAATTGGGTCTTCAAATCTATCACCTCTCATGAAAAGCGAGAAAATTTGCAAGAAGAAATGGCTTACATGTTGTAAGTAATGCCTTGGGATAAGACGCGTAGCTAGAGATATAATAAATTTCATTGTTTTAATTTGAGGTTGCCAAAAGTAAGAAAAGCAATTTACTCAGTATCTTGGAAATGTTTAAATCCTAGGCGTCTAAGTATTTTTTTTTCAAATGCCCAGAAGAATTTGAACTGTCCAAAAAGAGCTCCGATTATTACAATTAGGATTTGGTAAACAGGAAATATAATTAGAATCCGGGCTGGCCAAAAAAACCATAATTCTTTTTCTATTCTTAGCAAGCTTAATAATGGTTTGGCAATCCAAAGTGTAAGTGAGCCAGTAACTGAGAAAACAAAAAATATAATTAATAGCTGAAAATTAGACTTGATGCCCCATTTATATTTTAACCTGTTCATGATGCAAAGATAGTTTATTAATATAATTTTATAAGCTTGTATGAGGCTAAGATAGAGAATAAACCCACAATCATTGCTAATAGATAGAAACTTATACTTAATGAATAATTATCTGCTAAATAGCCTAAGATAGGCGCACATATTGCAAATGAGATTCTGATGATAAAACTTCTAATGGAAAGGACAGTAGCACGTCTTTCTGAAGTTGTATTTATATTAATAGCATTTCTTAGTATTGGAGTAGCTATACCTCTTAATAGGTATATGAACATAATAATAATTAAGCCATAGATAGTAATGTTCATGCCTAATGTTACAAATAAGGTTATTATTGCTAAGGAAAGCAATATTAGCACTTTATGAGTGTTTCCTTTCTTATCAAATTGATGAGCATTGATAGATGTAAGTCCTGTTGCAATGTTTAGCCCGGCCCAAAGTATGCCAAAGTATACCAAAGGTATGCCTACCTCTTTGAAGAAAGGCTGGGCAAGCCAAGCTGTAGATAATGTAGCTAGACCCATAGCAGAAGAATAAATAATTAGCCATCTTATTTTTATATTATCTACAATTGCAAATTGCACCACTTCTAGTATAGCTTTGAATGACTGGTTCAATTTATTTTTTATATTTATTTTTGGCTCTACTAATGTAACTGCAATAGGAATGCTAAGAAAGAGAATCGTTGTCTGTATATAAACAGGTAAATAGATTGAGCTTACTGCAAGGAAGCCACCTATAATACCAGCAGTTGCCTCTGAGAAGTTGCCAATTGCATAATTTTTACCTTCAATCTTAGTGTAAGTATTTTCATTACCAGTCTCCAATAAGGTGTCATAGATTAGTGCACTATCAGATCCAGAAATTAGGCTGCCTGCGATTCCAACTAAAGCTTGTGCTATTGCAAAAGTATAGAATCCATCAAAAAATGAGAAGAATAGGTATCCTATAAACGATAGGATTGTACCTAATACTATACTCTTCTTTCTTCCGAAGACATCAGCAATGTAGCCTGAGGGAATTTCAAATAATGCTAGTGAAAGTGAATAGATAGATTGTAATAGCATTACTTCAGTTAGAGTTAAATCATAGCTTTGAAAGAACAGTACAATAATTGGCATGGAAACCATAAACCAAAGCACTCCCTTCAAGAGGTGCATCTTTAGAATATTATGTTCTAATCGCACTAACTCCTAGGATGAAATTGAATAATGTTACTTCTTAGGTAATCTTTATCAAGATGAGTATAGATTTCGGTGGTAGTTATGCTCTCGTGTCCTAGCATTTCTTGGACTGCCCGTAAATCTGCACCTCCTTCAATAAGGTGAGTGGCAAAGCTATGTCTAAAGGTGTGAGGACTAATCTTCTTTTTCAAGCCTGTCATCTTTTTTAATTTCTGAATAATTAGGAATATCATTACTCTGGTGAGTTTACTTCCTCTATTGTTTAAAAAGACAAAGTTTTCATGTCCCTTCTTTATGACTTGATGATTACGAACCTTGTTAATATATATTTTGAGATATTGTGTCGCTCTACCTCCAATAGGAGCTAGTCGCTCTTTATCTCCTTTGCCAATCACTTTTAGATAGCTTTCTTTAAAATGAACATTTGATAATCGTAGATTAATTAACTCACTAACTCTAAGCCCACAACTATAGAGAGTTTCTATTATTGCTCTATTTCTTTCTCCTTGACTCTTACTTAGATCAATAGATGCAATAAGCTTATCAATCTCAATTAAAGAGAGAGTATCTGGGAGTTTAAGACCAACTTTAGGCGTTTCAATTAGTTCTGTGGGGTTATATCTAATATAATCTTCCATAATCAGGTATTGGTAGAATGCTTTTATGCCTGAGACTATACGAGCTTGAGAACGAGCAGAAATATTATCATTCTTTAACTGGACTAAGAAGTCACTTATATTTTCTCTAGTTATTTTGAGTTCATTTATCTCCAGAGGTATTGCATAAGAGGCCAACTTTCTAATATCGCGACTATATGCTTCTACTGAGTTATCAGATAATGATCGTTCAATCTGTAAATAAGATTTAAAGCCCTTGATTGATGTTTCCCAGCTCATTTATGTATTTTTGCTTTTATGAGGGTAATTATTATTAATGGTCCAAATTTAAACTTATTAGGTAAAAGAGAAGTGGCTATTTATGGCAATATTTCATTTGATGATTATTTGAAACAATTGGAGACTGATTTTCCTAATATAGCAATTGATTATTTCCAAAGCAATGTTGAGGGGGAACTAATTGATAAATTGCATGAGGTTGGTTTTTCCTATGATACAGTCTTACTCAATGCAGGAGGATATACCCATACTTCTGTGGCCCTAGCTGATGCAATTGCAGCCATAGAGACTCCTGTGATTGAAGTTCATATTTCTAATATTTATGCGAGAGAGTCATTTAGAGCTAAATCATTACTCTCCTCTAGTTGTAAGGCTGTTATTTGTGGTTTAGGTTTAGATTCTTATAAGGCTGCATTAGTGACTATTAGATAATAGCTGTATAATGATTATAAATTTGAGAAGGTCTTTATCCCTTTAATTTTATGTTTAAGTAGGATAGAATAGTTTACTTTTCCTAATAGCTTATTTTTCTGCGCAATTCTTTTTCTTTTTGCTACAAGGTTAGGGATCTCTAAATAAAATGAAAAATGTGCCCTTGCAATAGCAAAAAAATGTTTTAAACCATCTGCTTGTTTTAGAAAAGTAAATGCAGCTATGCCATCAAGAATAAGTCTGGTAAGTATAACAGTAACTAAAGAGTTAATAGGCAGATTCTTGAAGAGCATATAAAGGTTGTTCCTAAAGTTAAGATAAGTTTTAAAAGAGGAGCTAGCTTTAAGCGTGCCGCCACCAACATGATATACCCTAGATTTTGGCTCCGTCATAATTGTATAACCATTATTCTTTAATCTCCAGCAGAGATCAATTTCTTCTTGGTGAGCAAAGAAGTCTTCATCTAATCCTTTAACTTCCCAGAATTGAGATGCTCGCACAAATAAACAAGCTCCTGTTGCCCAAAATACTTCTATAGTATCATCATATTGCCCTTTATCCTTTTCAGTAGTTTCAAATATTCTTCCTCTACAGAAAGGATAACCTAAGTTATCAATAAAGCCTCCACTACCACCTGCGTACTCAAACTTCTCTTTATTATTGTAGTCCAATATTTTTGGCTGGCAAGCTGCAATATTTGAGTTGGCATCCATTAGACTAATTATAGGAGAGAGCCAATTATCGGTTACTTCTATATCTGAGTTTATAAGAACAAAATATTCTGCAGGAATCTTTCTTAGGCATTCATTATATCCTTTTGCATAACCGCAATTTTCTTTATTAATAATGATTTGAATTTCCGGGAAATTCTGTTTCACAAAACTAACTGAGTTGTCAGTTGATGCATTATCAGCTATAAAAATACTAGCATCTTCACTTTTTTCCAGTAAGGTTGGCAAAAATTTTGCTAGCCATGCTTTTCCATTCCAATTAAGAATTACAACTGCTGTTTTTATATTTTGTGTTTCCATCTTCTATGTGACCATAACCATTGGTTAGGGTTTTCTTTTATTTGCTTCTCTAAACGCTCAAGATAGCGTTTTGTTATCTCTCCCTCAACTGTACTCTTTGGATTTGGCTCAAGATCTTCAAATTTAATAGTATATTGTCCTCTCCCAATCTTTTGCATATTACAGAATATGACGGGGTAATTCATCTTTATAGCAATCTTTTCAGCACCCATAAAAATAGGCACTTCTCTTCCAAAAAATGGATACCATCTTGTGGTAGTATTGACAACTGGATTTTGATCAGCAATTAGACATATTATCTGTGTGCGATTCTTTGTTTCGATTATATATCTCATGCTTTCCTTCATACTTACTGCGATAGCTCCAAATTTAGTTCTTGCTTTCTTTATAAGTTTGTCAAAGGTTGTGTTATTAAGAGGTTTGTAGACAACCACTGAATTTTGTTTTGTAGAAACAGATAGTTTCTGTCCTACCCATTCCCAATTATTAAAGTGGCCAGCTACCAAGATAACGGTTTGTTTTTTTTCGAGATACTTATTTATTAGCTCAGTATTCGTAATATTGACTCTTTCATTGATAAATGATCTGCTAGCATTAAGCATTTTTATAGTTTCTATAATAAGGTCACAAAGATGATGATAGAAATCACTCATTATTTGTTCTAATTCCTGATTATTTTTTTTAGGGAATGAATTTTTAAGGTTATTGAAGACTATGTTCTTCCTGTAGCCAATTACTTTATAGATTATTAAATAAATAATTTCAGAAATTAAAAGGAGAACAGGATAAGGAAGGAAAGAAATTGGTAGAACTAAGATGTAATACAAAATCTTTGTTATCATATTTGCAAATATATAGTTTCTAAGTGTATGATATACTAAACATATATTAATAAACAGATTTCATCCTTTTAGTAAGATTAAATTTCAGATTAATGCATTAGGCATTAATTATTTTTGAAATAAGATTGTATAACTATGTGAGATTTCAAAATATTTCTATTTTTGCATTCTTAAATTTGGAGAGATGGCAGAGTGGTCGAATGCGGTGGTCTTGAAAACCATTGTGCAGCAATGTACCGGGGGTTCGAATCCCTCTCTCTCCGCAGGAAGGTCCCAGCTT
>MDSV01020345.1_pt1 | contig 40378 bp, 41 predicted proteins | sample 810851 | NCBI WGS metagenome assembly MDSV01 (sample SAMN05326640, study PRJNA326480) | marine metagenome | isolation source: seawater | place: Atlantic Ocean: North East | collected 2012 | reverse complement strand
CAGACCTGGCGAAGGTTATAATGGCTGTGTCAGCCGAAGGAAGTTTGCCCGCGCAGGTTGAGCAGGATGCTGCTCAGCAGACGGAGATAGAAGAAGGTCGGGCGCTCATAAGCGGTGAGGAGATCAACTGCACCCGCTGCCACACCTTCCGCGACCAAACTGAAGGTGATGTTGGCCCGGTCCTGACGGGCTGGGGTTCACGTGATTGGATGCTCGGGATGCTCCATGATCCTACCGAGGAGCGTTTTTACGGCGAAGACAACGACCGTATGCCATCCTTCGGGGCTGAGAAAATTCTTACCGAGGATGAGATGGGTCTCGTAGTGGACTGGCTCAGGGGCGACTGGGTTAGACAAGACAGTCAGGGACACTGACCCTTTGCCGTCCGGTTACTGAGCTTTGTGCCAAGGCGCTTGTTTAGTGGATGCCTCAGAAGGATTTTAAAGACTGGGCTTCAGTTTTTCTGAGCCCCCTCTGTCACCCAAGCTTTGATCACGTCGAGTTCCTCCGCCGGCATAGGGTCGCCTCCGTCTGGCATGTCACCAGATGCGATCATCTCAATGAGCAAGCTTCCGACGTCCCCTGCTTCGACGACAGTCCCGTAGTCAGATCCGCCCATGACACCTTCGTAAGTGTCCAGCTTTAGGCCTAACTCGGCACTCTCTTCGCTGTGGCACTCCACACAGTACTTCTCAAGGATCGGCAACACTTCTTCCGCGAAACTGACTTCGCGTTGCGTAACTGCAGTAGTGGCTGGGTCTTTGACCTGGGTGTTACCGTCAGCCTGCACGGCGAGAGCGATGCCAACGACTGCAGCCAGTGCAGCTGTTATGTCGGAGCGAAGCAGCATTTAACCTATCCTTTCGGCGACTGAAGGGGCGCCATTGGTTTCGTTTAAAATCCTTGCTCAACTGAGTGACGGAGATCTCTGTTTCAGTGAAACTGCTCTCCGGTTATCGAACAAGTATGTGGTAATGTAGCTACTGAATATACCTGAGAAGTCTTCTCTATGTTGCACCTTTCCTGAGTTGTGCTGTGCCCCCCTTCCCTGTCGGCGTATCATATCTCACTTCTTTTCGCAGTCTTAACCTGGTCGTTTCATGAGCAATCAATCTCGAGTTTTCGGCATGGTTTGCCTTTCCGGAATAGTGTTTTTCCTCGGTGCGTGCCGCCCGACATCTGACGACGGGGAGTCCCGGGTTTCGTTCGCTCCGACAGCCCCGGGAGAGATGCCGCCGGCGATTCTTGGAAATGGTGGAGATCTGGCAGGGGAAGCTGTGAACTACCTAGACGGTGACATGGCAACCACCGGATATATTGCTGTGCCGGAGGGAGAGGGCCCATTTCCTGCACTCGTTGTCATCCACGAATGGAACGGACTAGTGGATCGTGTTCGGCAGGTCGCGGATGACTTTGCGGCGGAAGGTTACGTCACCCTAGCCGCTGATCTCTATCAGGGTCGTACTGGCAGCGGTCCAGAGGAGAATGTGGCACTGATGCAGGAAGCACTGGCGGATATGGCGACAGTGGTGGGCAACCTAAACGCGGCAGTAACCTTCCTTAAGGCTCGACCGGACGTCTCTGGGAGAGTCGGCGCGATGGGTTGGTGTTTTGGTGGAGGTGTCGCTCTCTCGTTCGGCTTAGACGGAGATGATCACCATGCTACTGCCATCTTTTATGGTCGCCTGATTGATGATCCCACCGTTCTAGCTGCTATGGACCATGAGATCTATGGAACCTTTGCTAGTGAAGACGATGGCCCATCCCCTCAACAGGTCCAGGATTTTGCTATTGCACTTCGTGCTGCTGGAGTCGAGCATGACCTGCACATCTACGACGAGGTGAATCACGGTTTTTGGCTGAGAGTCGACGGGGATCCAGGAGTAAGAAGTGTTGCGGGGCTGGATGCGTGGGAGCGCCTCAAGGCATACCTAGACAGAACCCTGCGCTGACAGTCCTGCGAACGTTTTGCAGACTGCTAGCGCAACCAGCATAAGGCCATCATCTTTTTGACCCGTCACTTAGGTTAAGGAGCCCATTCATGCGGTCCCACAAGACTAGAATCACGATGGTGTTTGCCCTTGCGCTGGCATTCGGCGTAATGGGATGTGCATCTTCTGGCGCAGGCAGCAGTCGGCCCGCCGGTTCATCTTCTACACGTATCGTCCGTGCCGAACTCGCGGAGTTGACTGAACTAGACGCTATGCAGGCTGTTAATCGACTCCGTCCACGCTGGCTCCAGTCGCGTGGAGGAGACGCTGTGCAGCTCTATGTCGATGGGACGCGTCGCACTAGTTCCTCGGACCTGCAATCCTTAAGAACCAGCGACATCGAGCAGATGCAGTTCATGAGCGCTAGTGATGCAACCACGCGTTTTGGGACTGGGCACGCTGGAGGGGCGATCATGGTTACCAGTAGGCGTTCTCGGTAACCATCCGATTGAGGAGGACAGGAACGGTGGGCCGCGGTCTGCGGTGGCCATGGCCCGCCGTTCTGAGTTCTCGTGTTTTGGGCTTAGCCGGGTTTTAACCGACCAAATCCCGAACGAAGTGCTCTAGGACGTTGGCACAAGAATGGATTTGACGAATGTCGACCCACTCGTCATCCGTGTGAGCCTGTTCAATACTTCCCGGTCCGTAGCAGACGGCGGGGATACCGGTTTCGTTTAGGAAAGCGGCGTCGACCCAAGCTGTCATGCCTTCGACTACTGGTTCGACTTCGAAGGCTTCCCCGGATCGCAGCAAGCCTGTTACCAGTGGGTGGCTCAGAGCCACCTCGGTTCCTGGTCGCTCTAGTGTCATTGTAAGGCAGGCTTCCATCGTTGGCTCATTGGCTGTAACCATGTCCAACACGGACTGGAATTCATTGACTACTGTTTCCGGAGTTTCACCCGGAAGAGTCCGTCGTTCGAGGAGGAGTTCACACTCGTCCGGATAGACTGATTCAGCGGTTCCTCCCTGAATCTTTCCTGCGTGCACCGATCCATACTCAAGGAGTGGATGGGCTGCTCTCGACTTTAGTTCTCGTCCGTAGCTGTCCAAAGCGGACAGGTATAAAGCAGCATGTCGGATTGCGTCGACTCCGATGTCAGGTCGTGATCCGTGCGCAGCTAGTCCCCGGAAGAGTGCGCGAATCCAAACGAACCCCTTGTGGGCGGGCATGACACTGAGGTTGGTAGGTTCGCACACGATGGCAAGGTCTGCATCGGGTCCGCCTTCGGATACGAGGTCGGCCATGCCGACACTGGCGTGCTCCTCATCAGAGGTTAGGGCCACAACCAAGTTTGGCCGAGGACCCTCTTTAGCCAGCCTATAGGCCGTTGCAAGTAGAGCAGCATCCCCAGCCTTCATGTCACATGATCCTCGGCCGTACATGCGATTGCCGTCGAAGCTCACCTCGAAAGGATCGATCGTCATTCCCGCGACACCGACCGTATCTAGGTGACCGTTCAGGAGTATTGTCGGCCCCTGCCCCTCAAGTCGGCCGACTACGTTCGGTCGCCCAGTGGCGGGCTCGGTGATGGTCGCCTCAAGGCCCCATCCTTCGAGTAGTTCTGCGCAGGCTTGTGCGATGGCGGCTTCCCCGGCCCCGTCTTTCTCGAGAGCTGGGTTCACCGACGGGATCGAGACAAGCCAAGCCGCTAGGGCTACGGGATCACCTTTATAAGCGTTGTCAATGAATCGTTCCCGCTCATAATTCATGTCGATACAGGTCTGAATGAAACCCAAGACGTAATCGATAGTAAGATATATGCGCTGCCGGCGCGCGGAGTGGTCACACCCAACCGTCATGCTCAATTGGAGGAATCGTCATGAAGAAGTTTACCATCGGGCTACTGAGTGCAGCAGCGCTCGTGACGACGATTCTCTTGGTGCGCCAAGATAAAGAAGAGCCGACTCCACCCAAGTCCGATCCCTTAGGTGAGACTCAGGTGCCTGTTTCGCTTGAGCGCATGAGGGAACTCGGCCTCTGAGGTTCCAGCGTCACCTGTGGGGGAAAAAGGCGGCTACTCTGTCCTTGGCGTGCAGTAACGGGGCCCTTTGTTTCCGGTCTCTGGCTTCTTGCCACCGTTCTACTCGAAGTGGTCCGCGTTCTTCTTGGTGTAGGCGGTCCACTCGCTCGGCACGTCCGTGTCTGGGAAGATTGCCTGAACTGGGCACTCAGGCTCACATGCTCCACAGTCGATACATTCGTCCGGATGAATATAAAATTGATCCTCACCCTCGTAGATGCAGTCGACGGGACAGACTTCAACGCAACTCGCGTCCTTAGCCTCGATGCATGGTTCGGCGATGATGTAGGTCATGGGTCCTGCTGGTCCGGAAGATTTTGTCGGGCGCCAAAAACCTCTAAAGTTGAACCGCACGTGGCAAGCATCTAAGAAGCAGAAACCTCCAATCCCGAGATGCCTGCACACGAACCCTTGCGGTCAACGTGCTGTGAGCCAGGGGTCTCGGAGTCCTGGCCGCGCGCGGAGCTCAACTCTTGCTGAACGGGCCTTCTGACCTATGAACTTGGCTTGGGTTCAAGGTGTTTCACCCACTCGATGTCACCCGCTCCGTTCCGATGGTTTTCGAGTCTAGCCAGTGTGAACAACAGGTCGGATAGACGGTTGAGGTAGGCAAGAAGCTCGGCCTCCGACCCCTTGGTCCCAGATAGGCGCACAACCGCTCGTTCTGCTCTCCTGCAAACCGTTCGAGCGACATGGAGAGCGGCGGCTCCCGGACAACCTCCAGGCAGCACGAAAGCCCGCAATGCTGGCAGTTCGGTGTCCGCGGCATCAATCCAAGCTTCCATCTCTTCGACTCTCTGTGTCGGCATTGGCGGCAGCTTAGGCTTTTTTCCCCTCTCCTGAACTGGTGGGGTGGCGAGATTGGATCCAAGTGAGAACAGATCATGCTGTAGTAACGCTAGCCGACCTCGAATCTCAGCATCGCTGACTTGGGCTACAGCCCATCCGATCGTTGCATTTAACTCGTCTACGGTGCCGTAGGCGTCAACCCTTACGTTGTCTTTTGGAACACGTTCCCCTCCAAATAGGCCGGTTTCTCCAGTGTCTCCAGTCCTGGTATAGATCTTCATATCAACGGAGCTTCGTGAGTTTGCGGATGTTTTGCGCTTTCTCGAGAAGTGAGCTTGTTCGGTCCGCTAGGTCCTCTGGTTCGGGCTGCAGCAGATCTCGGATGTCGAGCAGGACCTCAAGCTTCAGTTGTTCTTTCTGATAATCCATGTCGATCGACTCCATCTTCTGTTCGTCACCAGATGTCTCTGCTTTTGAGAACGCGGTTCGGTATACGTTTTCTAGGCTTTGCAGCACGCGTTCCCGGTTACGCATATCTACCTCGAATTAGATGATGGCCAGAAGCTTCGCCCCTGGACCTGTTTCATAGTACCCCCGAACCGCTGTGCGAAGTTCTCCTAGTCTGCTATCGAAGTAATGGTCCGTCCCGGGTATACGGACGAGCGTAATGTGATTCCCCAGTGGCGAGATCAAGCTGGCGACCTTCTCACCCGGTCCAAACTCGTCGTTCTCACCCTGAACGATAAGAATGGACTTCGCAGCATTAGCCATGAAGCCGTAGTCGTAGCGGTCGTCTAGGTCGACGGGTAACCCTAGGCCTAGCAGGCTGACTACCCGCTCGTCTCCGGCACCTACGGAAAGCCCGACGATAGAGCCGAATGAAAACCCACCAACAACTAATGGAACGTGTGGATATGCGGATTCCAGCCAGTCTATTGCCGCTCGAAGGTCATCCTGTTCTCCGATCCCGGAGTCGTGACTGCCAGTGCTGCCTCCTACTCCGCGGAAGTTGAAGCGGAGTGTGACGAGTCCGGCGTCATTGAGGCCCTGTGCGGCTCTGTACACCGCTTTTGTATGCATGGTGCCACCGTGTAATGGATGCGGGTGGCATATGACAGCGCCGCCGCGGATTGTCCTGTCGGGCTCTTTCAGAAGAGCCTCAAGGTGGCCGTGGGAAACCGAAATCCTGCGAGCGCCGTGTGACAAGTGCGTATTGTGTTGTGAGGCTGAACTTTTGGTCGGACGCAGATTTACGGCTATGCGGCCGCCGTGACGGGGCGTTATGTTCTCGGAACCAGCAAGACGGGTCAAGGCAGGAGAAGACACCATGCACGCCTCCGATGTCACGCCGGAGATAGCCGCGCACGCCAGCGAGCTTTATTGGGGCTCGGATCACAGCGTCAACCACATTGCAGAAGAACTCAATCTCTCTAAAGGGGCGCTTTATACAGCGCTCACGGCCCTTGGCAGTGGTAGAGCGTGTCCGCTTTGCGGTGATGAGGCTGGGTGGCCTAACCGAACGGCTCGGGACCAGGATAAATTGCATTGTGCGAGCTGTGCATGGTCGGGAAGTGTAAGTCAGACTATGACTTACGGGAACGACGCCTCCTTTAGTGGGCCTCGGCAGGACAAGGATGCCGATCTCGAAGCGGCCTCTGATGAACATCCGCTTGGTCGGCCCGACACGAATGGAGTCCCAGGGCTCACCAGGATCGCAGGTGGGGCGCTACTTGGCGCTGCGGTGGGACTTGCCCTGGTTCTGTGGGTCCGACGTCGTTGATGCATCTGCAATGCTGACACTTTTAGCCTTCCCTGGTAATAAGGGAGTGATCTCGATAGCGGCTTGTTTCTAGTGATGGAGATTCAGGTTTCTATTCCGCTTGCCTTCATGGCCGGACTGGTGTCGTTCCTGTCACCTTGTATCCTCCCGGTTGTGCCCAGCTACTTAGCCTTCATATCAGGGTTGACGCTCGGGGATTTGTCTGAGCACCCTACGCGACTCGTCCGAAAGCGCGCGCTGGTCCATTCTTCCCTTTTCGTTCTCGGGTTCTCTTTTGTCTTCATGACCATGGGCTTAGTGGCAACGGCTTTTGGGACAGCTGTGACGCAAGCTTTACCGGGGCTGAGCAGGGCTGGAGGAGTGGTGATGATCTTGTTCGGACTCTTCTTGGCTGGTGTATTTAGGCTTCCGGTGCTGTACCGAGAACTCCGCCCCCAAGTGCGCGCGCAGCCAGTTACGGCTGTCGGATCTTTCGTTGTCGGCGTCGCATTCGGCGCTGGCTGGACTCCTTGCATAGGACCGGTCCTTGGTTCGATTCTTCTATACGCGAGCCTTGAAGCGACCATGGTTCAGGGGATGGGACTGTTGACGGCTTACGCTCTAGGGTTAGGTGTCCCGTTTATTCTCGCGTCCGTCTCGTTCAACTGGTTTATTGCCGGTAGCATGCGAGCCCGAAAGTGGATGTCTGTGCTGCAGCGTCTCGCGGGCACCGTGCTGATCGTGATTGGTTTGCTTATGGTTACTGGTCGTTTCGCTAGTCTGACCGCGTTCCTAGCAGGAATGGGTCAGGTTATCAATTTGGAACTCTGATGAAAGCTGGATTCCGGGCGTTTTTCGTTTTTGCACTTACGGCCACCTTAGCCTGTTCAGCGGGTGACTCTGCCTCTGACACTGCAGATGGGACCGAGGACATCACACGCAGTCTATTGGCACAGCCGGCGGGGGACGGCGTCTCGACGACACTGGCCGTCGATGAGTCTTTGGCCTCTCAGGGACCGCGGGTGTCAGTCGCGGAGGTGGGTTTTAACCGTGGTGACACCACTGCGCTTGTGAAAGTCTTGGAAATGTCCGATTACGGTTGCGGTTATTGCCGCAAATTTCATGAGGAAAGCTTCGGCCCGATCCTCGAAGAGTTTATCGAGGCGGGAATGGTTGAGTGGAAATTTGTGCCGTATATCACCGGTATGTTTGAGAACTCTCTCGCTGTGACCGAAGCCGCTGAGTGCGCCTACGCTCAAAGCCCAGATGCGTTCGAGGCATTGAATGGTCGCCTTTGGACGGATCAGGCGGTTTGGAAGGGAAGCGGAGAGCCGGAGGCTCTAGTGCATGGCTGGGTCTCGGAATTGGGGGTCGATATGGCATCATTCGAAGCGTGTCTCGCATTGGATGAGCGAATTCCGAGAATCGCGTCGGCGACTACTCTCGCCCAGCAAATCGGGGTTCGAGGAACGCCGACCTTTGTGGTGATCGGATGGCCACCAATCCAGGGTGCGCTGCCGTTGCAGGTTTTTCGTGACGTACTGGCGGCGGCTCACAACGAACTACAGTCACTCCAGGAAGGCTCAGGCGAGGTGGGTGGTGGAGCAGGCGGGGCGGGCCCCTAGAAGGCAGCTTAAGGTTTGAGTTGTCGAGATGCCTATGGTTTGGGAAGTGCGGGGTGATGTCTTAGTAACCCTGGTCGCGGGTAGATCCAGCGGGAGCTCGCCGGGACAGCGCTTTTGCATGAGTGAGGGAGAGACGATCGACTCCGGTCACCGAAACTCGTTATGGTCACGCGCCTTGTTACTTGTCTTGGCCATCTCGATACAGGCTTGTGGGGCTGAATCAAGCGCCACTTGGACAACGTCTTCGCCTGTCCGCCCCAGTCTCTTTGAGCCTGGAGTAATCTCCACGGAGATGCGAGAGTACGGGATCACTTTCAGTCCCGATGCTAGAGAGGCTTATTTTACCCGCCGGGCCCGGGGGGGGCAGGCTCAAATATTCGTATCCTACTTTCGGGAGGGGCTGTGGAGCGAGCCCGTTCGCTGGTTGTTCTCAGGCGTTCATGACGAGGCTCCACACGTCTCAAGTGACGGAGCGTCAATGGTCTTCGTATCTCGTCGTCCGATGCCTGAGTCGGGAGACCGGAGTGACAACATATGGATAAGTGAACGAACTGAAGCAGGCTGGGGAATACCGACTCCGCTAAGTGGTGCAGTCAATCGACCGAGACTGGATCAAGAGGACTTCGGCTCAGGTATGGAGATGGGCCCTTCTATGCTTCCAGATGGGTCGATCCTCTTCTGGTCTCGGGCTGATCCTGATTGGGGTGCCGACATCTACAGGTCACAGGTCGGGCCTGACGGCACATACGGGCACCCTACCGCTCTAACATTGAATTCAACAGGTGACGAGTCGAATGCGGTACTTGTTCCGGGTGGGAACTTTCTGATTTTCCAAGCTTACCGGGATGCGACGGCTCCGGGTAACCAAGATCTTTACGTTTCGCGTCGCAATAGCTTTGGGTGGGATGCGGCAGTGCATCTTCCTGCCCCTTTTAACTCAGCTTTTAACGATGGGTACCCGAGCTTCTCGCCCGATGGAAGCACCTTTTTCTTTGCTAGCGATCGCAGGGGCGCGAGTGGTTATTACGATATTTGGTATGTCGATGCCTCGAGCCTCAACCTTGATGCCCTGACTCGATAGCTGTTGTTCCGGCAGGTTATGTAGGAATTCATCGCGTGTAGATCGCTACCACGCCGTTACCGGCTGCCGTCCCAAATTGGAAGGCCGCGTCGATTGGACTTAGGATTTCAATCCGATCGATAATGTTTGGATCTAGGTCTATAAGAAACTGCTCAGGGAAGGGGATTAGCACGTCGTTCAGTGCGACTGAGGCCATCACGCAGCCTTCCCCGCCTCCGCGTCGGCTTACCTCGATGCAGAGAACGGGAACCCTGACACCTGTGATTGGGTCTTGTTCTTCGACACGTCGTATCCTAAAGCCGGGCACGTTCATGTTGCGAAGCAGGTCCTCTGTGGCCCTCACTCGGGGCAGCATGGCCTCGATTTCCTCGCGTGAAATGAAGTCGGCCCGCTTAGCATCTCCCGCTAGGCTAGTCCTCCCGAACCGAGTCCGGGCCGTCACCACTAGACCCTCTACCTCCAGGGCTTCGGTCGCTAGGCTTACTTCAATGTCAACCGTTTCTTGACTGAAGATCGTCACTGAGTCAGTTCGTTCTTCGAAGGCAATGTGGTCTGTCGTCACGAGATGTCGACCTGGTGGCAAATCGTCTAACAGAAAGCGACCCATGTTGTCTGTGAGCGATGAGCTCGACGTGCCAGCGACTGAGACTAGTGCCCCCGTTACAGGATCACCGGTTAGGTAGTCGAGGACCAGTCCTTCTAGGGTCCCCTCCGAGGACATAAGGAGGATCAGGTCCTGTAGTACCGCAGTTCCGGCCGGCACGTAGACCTCTATACTTCTCCCCGAACTTGTTCCGAAGTGTGCCTGTAGCTTCGTGTCCAAGTCGCCGCGTAACGTGCACATGCGGAAGTAGCCTGTGTCATCGGTGCGCACCTCGACTGGTCGTAGGCCCGGCAGGCGGCTTATAGGTTCGGCGGTTACGATTGCCCGCGGCATGGGTACACCGGTGATGGAATCGGTGACGATTCCAGCGATAGCGGCTGAGCCCGCAGGTGGTTGCTCGGCCAAGCACCACCCCATGAGCAACGTTTCCTCAGATGGTACGGCTAGAATCGTGTTCCCTGTGACTCCTGAAGAGAGCTCAACCTGCTTGGGCGGCGCGCTGACGCCGAGTTCCTGCAAGCGGGGGTGAAAGAAGGACACCCAATAAGCGCCCGCCGGGACCTCACTTAGCAGGAACCGTCCACCCTCGTCGGTTGTGCTCACAGCACTTGTGCCCATCACGGCTACTCGAGCTCCTACGAGCGGAGCCATGGTTGTGCTGTCGAAAACGAGCCCGGCGAGTGATGCCACTGTCCCTTCCTGCGCTGCCAGAGCAGAGTCAGTCAGGGCACTTGCTCCACTCGCTACAAGGGCTGCGCAAAGCACCACTTTTATGTTAGCTAGCTTGTTGCTCATGAATATCACTTAGATGCCGTATTCTCTTTGGGCTTGGTCATTCTCTGGCCTGTCTATAAAGCTGATACGCCTGGATGGGTATAACGTTGCAGCTTGACTGGCAGGCGAACTTAGTAACTCAAGATAGAGGAACCCGGAAAAGGTTAAAGAGAGTTGTTGGCTTAGCCCCACACATCGAAGAAGTCCACCCCAGTTGCTGGCGCCGCGGGGCTAGCGTTTCCGGTGAGGTATCCCAAGAGCAGGGTGCGAGCTTCTGCTGCGAGTGAGTCGCGACCCAAGCGATCCTCGGTGGCTCGGATTTCTGCATCCACTGTGCCCAGAACGGCTCGCAGGCCTATGCGAACAGCGAGTGCAGGGTCAGGATGAGTTATCGATTCGCGGTGCTCTAGAAGTAGCAGGCCGAGCCCCAAGAGCAACTCTCCCCTGAACCTCTCGTAGGCGTCGCTCTGGCGGCCCGAGGCCCAATCAAGCGCCTTCAGGTAATCTGATCGAGACCGCTGCGCGTCTATGAGCAAGCCAACCGATCCCTCTGCAACTTCATCTAGGCTGAGTGTCGACCAGTCACGGGTTTCGAGCGCGAGCTCCCATCGTTCTAGCGCTTCGGTCCACAAGCGCTCGCCAAGGTAGTCGAGAAGGTCCTCCTTCCCATCAAATCGAGCATAAAACGATCCAACGGAGGATCCAGCCTTGGCGACAACCTTGTGGACCGTTAGCCCAGTCAGGCCCTCAGCCTCGAGAAGCTCAAGAGAAGCCGCCACTATACGTTCTAGGGTCCGCTTAGAGCGTGACTGCTTAGGTGCACGGATCTGCGCTGGCTTGGGTGTGGCGATGGTTTTCTCCAAATCTAGAATATGATTCTAGTTCCATCGATGAGTCCAAACAACGTTAAGGGGCCAGAGAGCTTTATCTGACAACGGATCAATTAGCTGAAGTCTACACCGAAGAAGAGGACAGCGACCACGATGGCAGCAACCGCTGCGGGGGAGATGTAGCGGATAAAGAAGCGCCATGTGTTGTAATTGAACCATCCGGGAACCGTTTCATCGACCAGCTCACTTTCGGTGGCTTCTCGAGTCATGAACCAGCCGACAGCGACGGTGATAGCGAGACCGCCAGTTGGAAGCATCCAGTTGGATACGAAGTGGTCAGCCATGCCGAACCAGCTTGTCTTGCCAGCGAAGAGAAGGTCCCCGAGACGGCCGGGTGCCGAGAGGTTGCTCGCGAAGTCTGCACCACCGAAGGAGAGGGCTGCCAGAATCGTGAAGAGGAAGACCACGCCACCGCATGCGAGCGTGGCTTTTCCGCGTTCGATTCCGTGCTCGTCTATGATATAGGATGTGACGACCTCCAGTAGGGACATGGTCGATGTCAGGGCGGCGAGCGCGACAAGCACGTAGAATAGCGGCGCCAGAACCGCGCCTCCCGGCACGATGCCCTCGGCGAAAAACAGCTGGGGCAGCGAGATAAAGAGCATGCCCACGGTACCGGTGTCGCCCACTTGGTCTTGCATACCTGCCGTGAAGATGACCGTGAACATGATAACTGTCGCGACTAGCGCTATAACGGTATCGAGCAAAACGATGATACCTGAGGCTTTCACGACCGACTGATTGCGCGCTATGTACGATCCGTAGGTGATCATTGCGCCCATGCCCAAAGAGAGCGTGAAGAACGCATGGCCCAGAGCTTCTAGGACGCTGCCCCCGTCCAGCTCGTTAAAACTGGGCCGGAAGATGAACGTAAGCGCCTCGCGCGAGCCGTCCATCGCGAAGGAAACCATGAATAGCAGGGCGAGGATTACAAAGAGCACGGGCAGAAATAGTCGAGCGATCTTCTCGATGCCCTTCTGGACGCCGAAGTACACGACCGACACGGTTGCCACGCTAAAGCCCAAGGAGAGTGCTATCTGAAGCCCTCCATTCGCCGATTGCTCCGTGAACACTTGGCCGAGCGATGTCCCCGTCGGGAAGCCCCCGACCATCCAACCTGCCGTCTTAGCGAAGAAGTACAGTGACCATCCGGCGATGACGGTGTAGTAGCTGAGCAGAGTGAAGCCGCAGAGTACACCCCAAAGCCCTACTAAACCCCAGGCGGGCCCGACGGCTTCTTTCAAGGCTCCAACCGCACTCTGCTGTGTTTTCCGGCCTATCAGGAGCTCGGCCATCATTATCGGAAGTCCGACAGCTGCGATGCACACGAGATACACGAGTACGAAGGCGCCTCCGTTGTTTTCCCAGGTGATGAATGGAAACTTCCAGAGGTTACCTAAGCCGATGGCGCTTCCGGTGGCGGCAAGTATGAAGCCGGCACTGGAGGTCCAGTTTCCGCGCTGCTCAGTCATGCGATCTCCGAGGGGGTGACAGCGGTGTCCCGCGAGGGGTAGGTGCTCACTGCGCGGAATTTCTGGCCCGAAGATATCCAGCGTACTGAACCTCCGACAGCCACAGGTTTATCCAAAGCGCAGACAACACCTCTAACTCCAGGAAAAATAAAGTCATGCAACTCGCAAATGGACACCTGAGCCTGCGTAGGTTGCAACCATTCGCTATTGCCTTGGTTTGGGTCACCACGGCCTGCGTTAGTCAGGGCTCGAATACGACGGAAGGTAATTTCCGAGCCGCACTCCTCACCGCTGGCCCAGTCACTGATGTGGGTTGGTATGCTGGAGGGTATGCTGGCCTCATGATGATTGAAGACTCCATGGGCGCCTCGGTGAGTCACCAGCAAACTGCTACCCCTGCTGAATTTGACGAGGCGTTCATTGCCTATGCGTCTTCCGGCTACGGGATCATTTTCGCGCACGGTAACGAGTATCAGGACGCCGCAATCCGGGCGGGACAGCAATTCCCAGACGTAACGATCGTTGTGTCCGGCGGCGGTCGTGTTTCGCCCAATGTGGTGCCTCTGATTTTCCGATTAGAAGAAGGAAGCTATCTGGCTGGCGTCACCGCGGCGTATGTGACGGAATCGAAAGTCGTGGGGATGGTGGGGGGTGTTGAAATCCCACCGGCACGTGGCGCGTTTCTAGCCTTCGAGGCGGGCGTGCATGCTGTTGATCCGGAGATTGAGGTGCTGCAAGTCTATACGGGTGACTGGGATGACTTGGCGGCGGCGAAAGAGGCTACTGTCGCGCAACTGAGCCAGGGAGCTGATGTAATCATACATAATCTGGATAATGCTTCCTTGGCCGTGTTCCAGGCTGTTAGGGAGGCAGTAGCGGAAGGCCGCGTTGCCTACGCCATTGGGATGAACAGTAATCAGAATGAGTTAGCCCCCGAGGTTGTTCTGGGCAGTGTGGTCATTCGAATCGCGGAAGCATTCTTCAGTGCGGCTAAGATGTGGCAGGAGGGAAATGTTGGAGGTGCTCCGATCTATGCAAATACGGAACAGGGTATAATTGAGTTCGTTATCAATCCGATGCTGCGCGATCGCTTATCGGGTGAGGAGATTGAGCGTATCTCTAGCACTAAGGCTTTGATTAGAACAGGGGAGATCGACGTACCACGGGTAGTCTTCGTGGAGGGCGAGCCAGAGGGTCCCTAGGGTGAGCCAACCTCTTGTCCGTCTGCGCAGTATCGACCGGCGTTTCGGGTTAATCCAAGCACTGTCCGGCGCTGACCTCGACCTCTATCCTGGAGAGGTGCATGGGGTGCTCGGGGCTAATGGTGCCGGAAAGTCCACACTCCTCAATGTGCTCGGGGGTCTGGTGTCCCCGGACTCGGGCGGAATCGAGGTAGGGGGCGCATTGGTGAAGTTGCGCAGCCCTCGGGACGCTTGGTCCCTTGGGATTGGCTTAGTGCATCAACATTTCACTCTAGTCCCCGCACTATCAGTGCGTGATAATCTGAGGCTGGGCCTCAGGGGCCGTTCGTTTAGTGAAGCCGGCGCGGCGGTTGAAGCGACGATGGCGAGGACTGGGTTGCGGGTTCCACTGGAGACAAACGTGTCGGAGCTCGGTGTTGGAGATCGTCAGCGGACCGAGATTCTCAAGGCTCTTCTCCGGGACCCTCAGGTTCTTGTTCTGGACGAGCCGACTGCAGTGCTGACACCCGAAGAAGCAGATGGACTCTTCGCCTTGTTGAGAGATTTGGCGCGTGAAGGTCGAGCAGTAGCGCTCGTTGCTCACAAGCTCGATGAGGTGCTTGCTGTCTCGGACAGACTGACAGTTCTTAGAACTGGTCGGACGGCTATGACTGCACCGAGGTCCCAGGTCTCTGTCCGGAAATTGGTTGCAAAGATGTTAGGAGACGGGGTTGCCGATGAGGTTGCGATTGGAGAACAGGCCGGCCCATCGAGTGATGCGGTGGTTGCGGGAAATGCTCAGGTGTCCGGTGGCGCGAGTGTGGCGTCACTATCAACAGCGCGCGGTGGGACAGTGGTTGCGAGTTTGGTCGCTGTGCATGCTGATAGCCTGAAAGGTGTGCAGCTGGAGGTAAGGGCTGGGGAAGTACGAGGGATAGCAGGGATAGAAGGAAATGGTCAGCATGATCTGGCACTAGTTCTCTCAGGCCGTAAGTCTCCGAGCTTGGGCCGAGCTGACATCCCGAAAGAGGTCGCCTTCATTCCTCAGGATCGGCATGCCGAAGGTCTCGTAGCCGATTTTGACCTTACCGAGAACGTGGCACTAGCACTTTCCCGGATGGAGGAATTTGGGCCCAGTGTAATGATGCCGTGGGGCGTGTTGCGTGACGAGGCTGAGAGGATTCGGACTCGGTTCGAGGTGGTGGCACCGTCTACAGAGACGAGGGCCCGGTTTCTCTCTGGGGGGAATCAGCAGAGGGTGATCATTGGGCGGGAGCTCGCCCTTAACGCTCCCATGCTGGTAGCGGAAAATCCGACTCGCGGACTTGATGTGGCTGCTGCTGCATACGTGCACGGGGAACTTCTTAAATTGGCAGCTGAAGGAGTCGCGATTGTCCTCATCTCGACTGATCTCGATGAGGTGCTAGGGCTTGCAGACAGCGTTTCAGTTATGACGAAGGGTCGGATAGTTGAAGTGTCGGAAGCTCAAAAAACTAGGGAAGGGGTTGGAGCCTTGATGCTGGGCGGTGGGGAAGTCTCAAAGTGAGTGGCGCTATATCTCCGAAGAGGGCCAAGGAAACCGCACTTCTCGGCTTAGGGGCAGTGACGCTGACGCTGGGGGCCGCAGCTGTGTTACTCCTGTTGGGCGGGTACGACCCAACGAAGGCGGCAGCTGCTATGCTCAGAGGGTCAGTGGGCAGTTGGAATACCTTTGTCTCAATAACGCTAGTGCGGGCAGTGCCGCTGCTTTTTGCGGGCCTGGCGGTGGCCCTTGCATTTCGAGCGGGCGTATGGAACATCGGAGCCGAGGGCCAGCTTTACGTTGGTGCTGTCGCAGGAGTGTGGGTGGCGCTGACCTTCACGGATTTGCCTGGTCCGTTTCTTATAACGGCGGCTCTCACCGCCTCTATTGTTGCGGGTGGAGTCTGGGCTCTTGTGCCGACTCTGATGAAGCTCCGGCTTGGGATCGGTGAAGTGATCACGACGATCCTAATGAATTTTGTTGGCATATACTTGGCTGCGTGGATGGTGCACGGCCCACTGCAGGAGAGGCGTGGGGTTTTTCCTCAGACAGATCGGATTGTCGATGCAGCCCGCTTGCCGGAGCTCATTTCTGGGACGCGCCTGCACCTCGGCTTTGCTTTGGCGCTAGTGCTTGCCGGCGTGCTTGCTTTCGTTCTTAAGCGGACTCGATTCGGCTTCCACCTTAGGGCGGTTGGCGCGTCGCCCGCTGCTGCTGCTGCTGCTGGAAGGATCGACCCGAACCGTGTGATTCTTGTCACATTCCTGGCTTCCGGAGCGATTGCTGGGCTGGCGGGTGGTGTCGAAGTTACAGGTCTGACGTACGCGCTATATGAAGACCTGTCGGATGGCTGGGGATACACCGCGATCGCTGTCGCATTGCTCGGGGGGCTTAGACCCGGGGGGGTGGTAGTAACGGCTATCTTTTTCGGTGCACTTCAGGCTGGGGCTGGGGCAATGCAGCGGGATGCGGGTATTCCGTCCGCTTGGGTCGACGTTGTCGAAGCACTCGTGATTCTTGCGGTGCTGGGACTCGACCGGATACGAGCGGCACGAGCTGGGTATCATCGCGGCGAGGAGGCACAGTGAGTCAGATCGAGTTGGCGCTCTTTCTCGAGTCAGCCGTTAGGCTAGGGATTCCTCTCGCTCTCGCGGCGATGGGTGAAACGATCACAGAGCGAAGCGGGGTGATCAACATTGGACTCGAGGGTTCTATCATCGCAGGGGCACTGGGAGGTGCGCTTGGTGCTATTGCCCTCGAAGGTGCAGGGCTAGGGTTAGCTTTTGGCGCTCTGGCTGGCCTTCTAGTCGCTCTCGTCTTCGCTGTGTTCGCCATCGGTCTTGGTGCCGACCAAATCATCACCGGCACCGCTGTGACGATTGGTGGGTTAGGCATGACCGGGGCCGTGTATCAAGTCCTGTTTGGCGCAAACGGGATGGAACTCTCGGTTCCCACGCTAGCTCCGGTGACTATCCCTTGGCTGTCTGAGATTCCGGTTGTAGGGAGCGCACTCTTTGCACAGGCACCTACTGCGTACTTTGCGTATGTGATGGCTCCAATATCCTGGTACGTTTTATTCAAAACCGCGTGGGGGCTCGAACTCCGGGCCACTGGTGAGGCTCCGGTCGCGGCAGAGGCCGCGGGTGTCCGAGTGCGTGTCGTGCGTTTTTCCGCGACGCTTTTCGGTGGCGCAATGGCTGGTATCGCAGGCGCTCATCTAGCTTTGGCCCATGCCGGGGCATTTGCGGAAAATATGAGCGCAGGCAAGGGTTTTATAGCGATCGCAGTCGTAGCGTTAGGAAGGTGGAATCCAATCATCGTACTCTTTGCTGCGTTGTTTTTCGGAGCGGCCTCGGCATTGCAGTTTTTACTGCAGGCTCTTGGCTTCGACCTCGCGTATCAAATTTTTCTTGCGTTCCCGTACATACTCACGCTTGCAGCGTTAGCTGGCTGGGTCGGGAAATCCCAGGCTCCTGCAGCGCTAGGCCTACCCTGGGAGCCGAATCGTTGAGTGTCTTGGTGGCACGGCTGGATAAGTTGGCTGCTGTGCTTGGATTTCACGTGTCCGAAAGATCCGAGCTTACCTTTCTAGCGATGGATGGTGGGGAAGAACCTTGTTGGAGTGCATGATGGTGTTGTTCAAGACTTGCTCGGCTCGTGCTTTTCTGGTCTCGGCGTTCGTGGGCTGTGCGGCTTTTGGCGCTCCGGACCTGCAGGCGCAGCGCCTTGAGGGCACGGGCACAGTCGCTTCCGGTCTTTTGCTGCGTCAGATGGACGGAGTAAAGCGGGTATTGATGATTGCAGCGCACCCGGACGATGAGGACACGGGTTTGCTGACTGCGCTCGCACGAGGTCGCGGCGCGGAGACCGCGTATTTGGCGTTGACCAGGGGTGATGGGGGTCAGAATCTGATCGGTCCGGAGCTCTGGGAGGGGTTGGGTATCGTTCGGACGGGTGAACTTCTGGCTGCGCGCGAGCTCGATGGAGGTCGCCAGTTCTTCACCACCGCCTTCGACTACGGATACTCGAAGAGCGCCCAGGAAGCACTCTCGCTTTGGCCTCGAGAAGAATTGCTCGCAGAAGTGGTTTGGGTTGTTAGATCATTCAGACCACATGTAATAGTGTCGGTATTCAGCGGAACTCCTGCCGACGGGCATGGTCAGCATCAGGCCGCGGGTATTATGGCTCGTGAAGCCTTCAGTGCTGCCGGTGACCCTTCACGTTTCTCCGAGCAGCTTGAGCGTGGTGTCGATGCATGGGAACCACTCAAACTCTACCAGACTTCGCGCCGCCGCTTTTTCTCTCAAGACACGATAAGCGACGGCTCGCTCGATGTTCCGACTGGCGTGCACGACCCGCTTCTGGGCCGCTCGCTCCTGCAGCTTTCGAGAGAAAGCAGGAGTCAGCACAGGTCCCAAGACATGGGCGCGCCGCAGACGCAAGGGCCTCAGGTGACCGGGGTGATTCTGCTTGAGAGCCGGGTGGGAGACCACGCTCAGGAGATTTTTGAGGGCGTCGATACGACGTTGGTTGGAATTACAGTAGATCTGTCAGATGAAAATGCTAGTGTGGCTCAAGATTATCTCGAGGCGTACAGAAGTTCAGTGCTAGCGGCCACAGATGCTTTCGGCTTTGACCCCATGCCAATGGCTAAACACCTGCTCGAGGCGAGAACGCAACTGCGGATGGCTCGCGAGGTCGTTGGTGACGAGGCGAGCAAGGAATTTTCGAGCGCCTTGGCTACTCGCCTCGAAGTGACAGATCGAGCGATCTATGCAGCCGCGGGTATCTCGTTCGATGTTCGTTCTGTCGACGACTTATTGGTGCCGGGACAAACTGTGGTAGTGCGGGCACAGCTGTGGAATGGGGGTGGTTTTACCCTCACAGGGCCAGAAACGGGACTCTCTTTGCCGGTGGGTTGGACATCAAGTCTGGTTGAGGTGAGAGGCGTGTCGGTGGAAGGCACGATTGCCCCAGGTGACTTGGCGGTCTTCACGTACCGGGTCGGGGTCCCAGTTAATGCGGATGTCTCACGACAGTATTACTTACGCGAGCCTCGTAACGGGGCACGGTACGTTTGGCCTGATGATTCTGAGTTATGGGGTCTTCCCCGGAATCCTGAGTTAGTTAAGGGAATGGCAACTTTTAGCCTCGTTTTGCCCAGTGATAGTTCGACGTCGTTGTTACAGGATTCTGGTCATAATGAGATCAGCTCGGACTGGAGGTATGTCGGGGTAGACCCGGCATTCGGTGAATTTGAAAAGCCAGTTCTGGTTGTTCCCGCTGTATCTGTTTCGGTCACACCCTCGGGTCTCACTTGGCCCCAGACCGATGAGGGATCACAAGAGATATCAGTTGTCATTCGATCCGAGGCGGAGGAGGGAAGCCGGGGTTCAGTGAAGATATGGGCCCCTGAGGGATGGGCCGTCTCACCCATGTCGGAAAGTTTTGATCTCAAGGAGGCGGGTGCAGAAAGCTCGATGAGCTTCCAGGTTAGACCTGATGGGGCGGTCGTGCCGGGACGACACACCTTCGAGATAACGGCGCGAACTGACAAGGGTGAAGTCTATGACGAGGGATATGCATTGATAGACTATGAGCATATTCAGAGGACTGCATTGTATTCAGAGGCGTCTGCGACGGTTTCTGTGGTGCCCGTCGAGGTACGGTCGGGGGTTAGAGTGGGCTACATAATGGGTTCAGGAGACGATGGCCCAGAAGCGATAAGACAAATGGGTGCGCCGGTTGAGATGCTCGACGGAACGAGAGTCCGTGATGGTGACTTTGATGGGTTAAGTACCATTGTGCTGGGTGTGCGGGCCTACGAGACGCGGGCTGACCTGCAGTCAGCATCGGCTCAACTGCTCGACTTTGCGCGTTCTGGGGGCACCGTCATAGTGCAGTACAACCGGGGAACACTGGGCAGTCTCGCCCCATGGGAGATTACAGTTGGGCGAGGTTCACCTAGGGTCTCCGATGAGACCGCACCTGTGCGAATAATAGCGCCTGAAGCTCCAATCTTTACCTCACCAAACCGCATTGGCGATGCAGATTTTGAAGGTTGGGTCCAGGAGCGAGGGCTCTACTTCGCGTCTAGTTGGGATGACCGTTATACCCCGCTATTGGTGCTGAACGATCCCGGTGAAGAGCCTCGCTTTGGGTCGATGTTAGCGACCGAGGTTGGCGATGGAGTCTTCGTTTACACTGGACTCTCCTTCTTTCGTCAATGGGCCGATCAGGTTCCTGGGGCATATAGGCTTTTTGCAAACTTGATCTCCCTCGACCCGAAGGAATGGCGGCTGTTCTTGGCTCGACAGTGATGATCGCCGCTAAGCGGTGCATTGGAAGAGTAGCGAGGGGCGTGAGCCTGGCTCTAGTCACGGGCACGCTCGCAGCATGTATGCAAGATCAAGGTTCGGTCACGCTGATCGTGCGAACCGACTTGCCCGAGGTGGTGCGCGATTATGTGAAGGAGACGTTTGAGTCGGTCCACCAGGATACCGATGTTCGCTTCACGATCGCCTCGACTAAAACTACCCTAGCAGAACTTCAGGCTATAGAACTACAGGGGGGTCCACCCTTTGATGTGTGGTGGGGTGCTAATGCCTCTGGGCTACAAGCCGCAAGCGATGAAGGTCGACTAATGACTTATCAGCCCCGATGGCTAGGTCGCTCAGCAGCAGTTGATCTTCAATATGATGGTGAATGGCATCCTCTTTTACTGACTCCGTACGTGATCGCCTTTAGTCGAGGAGACTTGGAGCTGGCCCGGGCTCCATCCGACTGGATCGACCTCCGCCATTTTCAGTGGTCTGACGATATTGAGATCTTGGACCCGTCCAGGTCTGAGGCGGGCGAGTGGTTCCTGATCTCCATGCTGCAGCAGGCGGCTTCGATGGGTGATCTGGAATCTGGCTTTGACTGGCTGTCTACGATCGATCGTTATGTAGAGTCATATGCGACGAACACCTCGGATGCACTTCAGGCGCTAAGAGAAAAACGCTCAAGGCTAGCCGTTGTGCCGCGCGCGGACGTAGAACTCGCACGTTCTAATAACTCCCCCTGGCTATACTACCGACTTCCAGAATCAGGCACACCGGTCTTGGTGCGAGGTGTGGCGTTGATGAGTGGAACCAAGGAAGCTGGGGCCGCGAAAGCGTTTCTGGATCACCTGGGCTCAATCGACGTACGGACTGAGACGAAGCTTAGAACGAGGTGGCAACCGGTCTTCGGGACGGTCGATTCGAGCCGTATTCCAGTGGGCTTCGAGTTGCAGGAACCCTGGGCACCCTTCGCGATTCCGTTCGATACAATCCAGGGGAAGCGGGAGGGTTGGCTAGATCGGTGGGAGCAGGAGATAAGGGCGCGTTAAAGAATTCGTGACGGCTTCAGAGGTTAGGGCAAAGCGGGTTTCCGTTCGCTCCCACTCAATGCGACTCCGACGACAACGACAACCCCTGCTCCGATAACGTTTTGCCATAGATAGGCTACATCTGTGCCAAAATTTACGAATCCTACTACGGTCATTCCTACAAGCAGGCCGACGAATGCTCCGGTGCCCCTTGCTCTAGGGATCATTGCGAGCAGGAATACACCTAGGATTGAGCCATAGAAGAACGAACCGAAACGGTTTACTACCTCAATTAGCGATCCTAGGGTGGCCGCATACGTAGCGACGACGCAGGCGAAAAGGCCCCATAAGGCAGTCGCACCTCTCGATACCGCCAGATAGTGAGAGTCGGAAGCCTCTGGCCTAACCCAGCGTCGATAAAAATCGATCACGCTGGTTGTCGCTAGAGAATTCAGTTCAGATGAAATGCTCGACATTGCCGCGGCGATAATACCTGCGATAAAAAGGCCAGCTAGTCCAAGCGGAAGTTCGTTAAGCACAAAGTGTGGGATGATATAGTTGACGTCTCTGGATGACTCTCCGGTGACCTCCTCAGCCATGGAGAGAGCCCTGCCGCGGATGGTTTGGACCTCTCCTTCGCGTGCAAGAAAGATCTCCATGGCAGCAGTTGTGCTCACCTCGTCATCAGCCTCTGAGACCTCCAGTGCTGCGGTCTCGCGCATTGTGAAGGCTGTCGCGTATTCGTTCTGGAGTTCGTCGTAAGCCGCACCTCTCTGGGCCGTGACGGCCTGTTCATGTACTGGGTTGTAGAGGAGAGGTGGCTGAACGAACTGGTAGTACACGAAAACACTTATGCCGACGCACAGGACCAGAGCCTGCAAAGGAATCTTCCAATAAGCACTCACTATGAGGGATGTCTTGGCTTCATCGACTGAGCGCGCGGCTAGGTAGCGTTGTACCTGGCTCTGGTCAGTACCGAAGTACGAGAGCATCAGGAAAGTTCCTCCCAGGACGCCCGACCAAAATGTGTATTGTTCGTTTATATTGAACCCAAAATCGAACGTCTTTAATCGACCAGTCGCGCCCGCGATCTGCAGTGCATCATGCGGACTGATGGGCATCTGCATAAGCAGGACGCACATGATGGCCACTAGGGACACCACGATTAGCACCATCTGTTTTACGTCAGCCCAGGCGACGGCTTGCACGCCTCCGATCATAGTGTATATGACGGTGGGCACACCGATGAGAGCTACGGCCCAGACCAGAGGTATGCCGAATACCGCACTGAACACAACTCCGGGAGCTGCCATGATGGTGCCCACGCTCATCCCCCGCGACAGCAGGAAGAGGAATGCGGTGAATGACCGTGTTTTGGCATCGAATCTTTGTTCCAGATACTCGTACGCAGTGTACACCCCCGAGCCGTGAAGCAGAGGGACAAGCGTGACACCAAGGATGACCATTGCCAGTGGAAGGCCGAAGTAGAGCTGTACGAATCGAAGTCCGTCCGTGGCGCCTTGCCCGGTGGTTCCGATCATTGTTACTGCGGAAAGCTGGGTGGCCATCACTGAGAGTCCTACAACCCACCAGGGCAATGATTTGTTAGCCGTGAAATAGCCAGCGATTGTGTCTGTCCCCTTCGATTTCCTGACACCGTCTGTGACAACGTACGTCAGGTATGCGACGACGATTAGCCAGTTGATCCAGTGCATGTCCGCGGCCTTAGGAGTAGAAGACCTGAAGAAGGCCTAGGATTCCAAGCGCGGTAGCCTGAACTGTCAGTACTCGGATTAGCGTGCGCTTGAAATAGTCCGGGGACGGGTTGTCATGTTCAGAAGAGTCTTTCATACCGTGATTTTGGCCTTGTGCGGGGTGGTCAACTTTTCTGAGTCTTGGGAGGTACGCAAGCAGTATCCGTTTCAGTGCCCGCTGAGTACAGACTAACTAGGCGTCTACTGAAGTATTCGGTTGGACATCATGAAAGGTTAGGTCTTTTTCTTGCTCCATGCTTCGTCGCAGCGTCCACTCGTTGTCAAACAGGATCAGTTCAGCTCCATCCGCGTCCATGACCCGACGACGTCCGTAAGCATTGGCAACTTTTTCGATTTGATCGTCTGGTCCCGTAACCCATCTGGCGCAGTGGAAGGGTAGTTTCTCCAGGCGAGCAGAAACGCCGTATTCGCGCTGGAGTCGATCAAGAAGAACGTCGAATTGGAGACTTCCGACTGCACCGACGATCGGTATCGGCCCTGTGATTGAGGGTGCGAAGAGCAAAAGGATTGTACCCTCCTCAGCCAAGTGCCGTAGTCCACGATCTAGGTGTTTTCGACGTAAAGCGTCTTCGATATGAATCTGTGAGAAATGCTCAGGAGAGAAGCGCGGTACGCCCGGATATTCGATCTTGTCTCCTAGGGCGACGGTGTCGCCAACACGGAGGTTCCCGCGATCGAGAAGGCCTACGACGTCGCCTGCTACCGCGAGGGAATCTGCGTGCGTGCGCTCTCTGGCCATGAATTCTTGTGGTTGAGCTAGGCGGAGTTTCTGGCCGGTTCTCGATACGACTGCTTCAGCACCCTCTTCGAACTCCCCGGAACAGACTCTAACGAATGCGACACGGTCGCGGTGCCGGGGATCCATGTTCGCCTGAACCTTGAAGACGAATCCGGAAAAAGGATGTGCCGCTGGTTCTATGACTTTGTCTGTGGTCTTCCTCGGAGACGGAGGCGGAGCAAGGGAAAGAAAGCGCTCTAAGAAAACGTCAACTCCGAAGTTGGTGAGTGCAGATCCAAAGCACACAGGGCTTGCCTCACCTTTTTCTACCGCATCGAAGTCTGCCTCTGAGCCTGCGATTTCGATTAGTTCGATTTCTTCGCTGAGTTTCTCCACCCCTTCGCTTCCGATCGCGGTGGCAAGCTCGTCGCTTTCGAGATGCACCAATGTCGCACGCGGACGCGAACGTCCGTGATCGCCCGCCTCTTCATATAGCCAGACCTTGCCGCAACCTCGATCGTACACACCCACTAATCGACCTTCACGCCGGACGGGCCAAGTAGAGACAAAGCAGTCAATGCCGAGTTCTGCTTGCACATCGTCAAGAAGTCGGAGTGGGTCCTCACCGATTCGGTCGCACTTGTTTACGAACGTATAGATCGGAAGGCGCCTCTTTTTGCAAACACTGAACAGTTTTTGCGTCTGTACCTCTACACCTTTTCTATTGTCGAGGAGCATGATTGCACTGTCGGCCGCCGTCAGAGCTCGATATGTGTCCTCAGAAAAGTCTTGATGGCCTGGGGTGTCCAGAAGGTTGATGCGGAAGTTTTGATATTCGAAGTGGAGCACGGACGCGGTGATGGAGATGCCACGCTCTTGCTCCATTTCGAGCCAGTCAGATGTTGCATGGCGATCTGAGCGACGAGATTTCACTGAGCCCGCAGATCGAATTGCTCCGCCATACAAAAGAAGTTTCTCGGTGAGAGTCGTTTTGCCCGCGTCCGGATGGCTGATGATCGCAAAGGTGCGCCGTCGTCGGATTTCTTCTGCGAGAGCAGCGGCTGAAAGAGCCACGGTTTACGGTGGGGTGTAGAAGGGATCTCCGCTGCGTGGTGACAGCATGGTCAACATAGCAACGGCGTAGGGCCTCGAATGGTGAAAGATGTTTCGATTTCGGGAATGAGCCACCCCACTGAGGGGTAATCTTGCGCGGATCCGGGAGATTCCAAAAGGTTGCTATGCTTCAGCCCCCCGAGACCCTAAGGTCTCGGGGGGCTGAAGGTGGAGTCAGACTCGACCATATGAGCCGAGTTGTCCGGAGGTATTACATCAAGAACCTTCGACGGGGTGCAGGTGGAATTTAACCCTTGTATTCTCCCACTCCATCACCACGTCACCCATCGTATTTTCAGACATGGGCTCAAATCGATACTGAAGCGTCTCGACGTATTCTTCCATAGCCTCGGCCGCTACGGTGAATGTGCCGACCTCTGAACTCCTCACCGATTCGTCGATGGGGATCCCCCAGCGCTGCCAGTTCGAGTTTACGAAGAACACCCACTCTTCCGCACCGGGGATCGCATAGATCGAATAACTGCCGGCTTCTACTTCAACGCCCTGGATAATGGCAGGGCCTGTGAAGTGAATCGTTGTTGGTTCGTTCGCACCGATGCGTTCGGGCTGACCATACACCACAAGCCCACCCATAATGTCACGGCCGCGAGCGGAAGGAGCGCCATAGCAGAGTAGTCCATCGTGGCCACCGACAGAGACCGCCGTCGAGCGGAGCGGACTGGCTTTCTCCTGAGCTTCCTCCATGGTCCCGTTGGCGATGTAGCATGCCGGCGTGTCGTCTGCTGCGACATCCATGTCGCTGGCGTTACCATCGTCCATTTCACCACCGCAGGCGGCGACCGCGAGGCCACCCATGACAAGTGAGGTGAATGTGGAAAGTCGTCGCATGATCACTCCTGAATACTTCGGTTACGGGTTTTGGACAGACGCTATAAAACTACGTAGGGTGTTGCGAGAGGTCGAGCCATAGCGTCGCGAATAGAATACATCATCGTTTGAACGCCTGGCTTCGTGAAGGCCGTCTGCTCCTTATGGTTAGATATGAGTTTGCCGATTTTGTCGCGCGGACACGAGGGAGCGGTACTTCTAAAGGCATAGATATCCGAGTTCGCATAAAAAAGAGCGACCCCGCCGGGGTGGGGCGGGGCCGCGCGAACTCCTCTCCTTTTTTCTTTATGCCTGTCAGTCACTGTTACGACGTCGATCGGCCGGCCACGCAGGGCCTGTGTCGCCACTTGGCGCTGGTCCCATACCCATGAACTTGAATTTTTGGATGCGGGTTCCCTCATAGGTTTCGGTCGTGTAGATGTTTCCGTGTGAGTCGACCGCGATCGAGTGCACTGCGAAGAACAGGCCAGGTTGACGCCCACCGTCACCGAAGCTGTAGACGACTTCCATAGTTTCCCGTCGGATTACATAGACCTTCATGTTCTGGCCGTCTGCCAGGTACATCCATGTCTGCGCTTCGTCGGGTGAGAAGTCGAGATCCCAGGTCGAGCCCTGAGAGAGAGTGGCGGGAGCTATGATGTGCTCGCTTACGAATGTCCCGTCCTTCTGGAAGATCGAGATTCGATTCGACGGTCGGTCGCACACATAGACTAGTCCATCGTTAGACATTTCGGCACAGTGAACCGGGGTACGAAATTGCTGAGGAGGAGTTTCTCCGGGCTCGTATCGTGTTGGGCGCTCGTTGCTCGGCTCGTTGCCATAGGCCGACCACATGCGTTTGAAAGCACCTGTTGCCTGATCTATTACCACGACCCGCTGGTGCGCGTAGCCATCGGCTACGTAGACCTCGTTGTCTTCATCAGACACGAACACCTTGGCGACCATGCCAAAGTGATCGGTAGTGGTATTGTCGAGGCCTTGCCCCGGTGAGCCATACTGGGCGAGGAATTGGCCGTCAGACGTGAATTTGACGATGTGGCGATCAGTTCCCGCCTCGGTCCTTCCGTTCCCTCCGATCCAGACGTTATCCATCGCGTCAACGGTGAGCCCGTGATTTGATCCTGGCCACACGTAGTCACCTGTTTCCGTGCCTGGACCACCCCAGGATTGGATTAGATTCCCGTCTTGATCAAATGCCAACACTGGCGGTCCCGGTTGACAGCATGCGCTCACCGGGGGGTTGGTCGTCATTCCGATTTCGGTTCTGGCTACGAACTGGTCCGGCGTGTTGCGGTGCACGAGCCAAATGTTGTCGTGTGAGTCCACGTCAACGCCGATCGTCGCACCCATCAGCCAGTGGTCGGGCAGCGGCTTGGGCCAAAACGGGTCGACCTCGAACATTGGGGCCATGCCTTCGGCCGCGTAGTCCGAGTCCATGGCCTGATCGCTCATGCCATTGGATGAGCAAGCCATGGCGATGACGAGAGTCACCACGGCTGCGCCGGCCACTAGAAAGCGCTTTTGCATGTTGCATTCCTCGTGAAGGTAAGCGGGCCACTCCAGCGGGCTCGCCTCTCAGGTCGAAACAGGTTCCAACCGACCCTCACGCTAAGATGCCCTTCGGATTGGTGCAATCCGTGAAGAGGGAGATGGCTCAAGGCTACAGTGCCGGAATCTGCTCTTTCAGACTCAGATCTATGCCCACCTATCTTGTCCGGCGGCGGGCACCGAATAGCTTCGCGCCATGATTGATAAACAGCGTCCTCGTCGGATTGCGGCTGTCGCCGTAGCTCTGGTACTCATTTTGCCCTCATGGTCCGGAGAAGCACATGAGATCCCGGCTGACGTTACAGTCCAAGCTTTCGTTAAGCCGGAGGCCGGAACACTCAGGATGCTGGTTCGTGTTCCACTTGTGGCGTTGCGAGACTACAACTTCCCTTCCCGTGAGCCAGGCTATCTGGAGATATCTAAGTCAGAGAATATGGTGCTCGAGGCCGCGGATGTTTGGATCGGTGACTATGTGTCGGTACTGGAGAATGAAGAACCTCTAGGACGTGCAGAACTTGCTGCTGTTCGTGTCGCGATCCCGGGTGACCGCGCGTTTAGGAGTTGGGAGAGCGCCTATTCCAACATTTTGTCCTCGCCACTCGTTGATGGTATTCAGCTGCCCACGAGGCAGGCGATGGTCGACGTGCTGCTGGAGTGGCCCATCACCTCCGATTTCTCCGATTTCTCCATTGTGTCCGGATTGAACCACTTAGGAATTCGCACCGTCACGGTTCTTCGTTTCCTCCCTCCCGGTGGTGCAGAGCGAGCATTTCAGTTCGCGGGCGATCCAGGTGTGCTCCGGCTTGATCCTAGGTGGCACCAAGCGGCCTGGAGATTCGTAGTGTTCGGGTTCCAGCACATCTTAGATGGGATTGACCACATCCTGTTCCTTTTGTGTCTGGTAATCCCGGTGCGCAGCCTGATAGCGTTGGTCCCGATTGTTACGTCGTTCACGATAGCGCACTCGATAACCCTCATTGCGGCAGCGATGGGGCTAGCACCTCAGGCTCTATGGTTTTCGCCTCTGATTGAGACGTTGATCGCATTCTCGATTGTCTTCATGGCGTTTGAGAATATTATGGGTTCCAAAGTCGCCAGACGTTGGGTTGTCGCATTTGCTTTTGGGCTCGTTCACGGTTTCGGCTTCTCGTTTGCGTTGTCGGAGTCACTTCAGTTCGCGGGCGCCCATCTGCTTACTTCATTGTTGTCCTTCAACATTGGGGTCGAGGCTGGCCAGCTTTTCGTGTTAGCGCTGGTTGTCCCACTCCTGCGACTCTTTTTCGGTCGCTGGCTACCTGAGGTCAGTGGAGTCATTGTGCTTTCGGCGATCCTCGCCCATACGGGGTGGCACTGGATGCTTGATCGGGGTGGAGCACTGCTTCAGTACGACATCTCGATGCCTTTGGTCACAACATCTTTGTGGCTGACAGCAGGACGTTGGATGATGCTACTGACGCTTGTTCTCGTGACCCTTTGGGGCCTAAAGGGTCCCTTCGATCGTATAGCGGATAGAGGCGCTAGTAGCAGGAAGGATGAGGTCAGCTGATGGATCGCCGAATCGACCTCGTATTAAGCCCCTCGTGATTAGATCGGGTTGCACACGCACGAATTGGTATTCTTCGGGTATCACGTAGCTAACTCCAGCCTAGAACGCAGAAAGACGGAGAGCAGGAACGATGACATTAACGGAAAAAGATGTGCGCACAGCTCTCAAGGGGGTAAAAGACCCTGAACTAGGGCTAGACCTCGTAGTGCTCGGTCTCATCTACGAGATCAAAGTGGAGGGTGACTGCGTCGAGGCTGTTATGTCCCTGACCTCACCGATGTGTCCAGTAGCAGGTCAGATCGTTGAGGAGGCCAAGGCTGCAATCGAAGGAGTAGATGGGGTCGCTTCTGCAGAAGTTGAACTAACCTTCGATCCTCCTTGGACCCCTGACCGAATCAGTCCCCTGATTCGGGCGTCACTGGGTCTCTGATAAAGAGAGTGTCAGACTGAGTTGAGTCGCTAGGAAGCCTTGAAGCTGGACTGAGGCATTCTTAGATTTGTTACACTCTTTCGTCGACCGTGGCGAAAGTGTCATAAACAGAAGGCTACAATGAGCCATTTGACCGATGAAGAGCTGATGAGAAAGGTCCAGGGGGGCTATATGGTAGAGGGCCCTGAGGACATGACCGAAGGCTATCGTAAGGCCCTGAGGGTGCAGTTGACGGTCCAAGCTGATACCGAGCTGATGAGTGCTCCGTCATACTGGATGGCAGCCAGGTACGCGCCGTCGACGAACACCCAGGTCAGTGCCCATGCAATCATTCAGGACGAGCTTGCTCATGCCAACATCGCGTATCGCTTACTTGAAGATATCGGTGAATCCAAGGAGCACCTCGTTTACGGGCGCCAGCCACACGAGTTCAAGCACCCGTATGGTTTTGATCAGCCGCTAGACAATTGGGCTGAGCTCGTAGTCGCAACAGGTTTTTTCGACCGTGCCGGGATAACACTTCTGTCTGATGTGCACGAGAACACCTCATACGCACCGCTCAAAAGAGCGCTGGTAAAGATCGGAATGGAAGAGACTTTCCACCTTCGCCATGGCGAGGTGTGGATGCGACGTCTGGCTAAGGCAGGGGGCGAAGCACGCGAACTTGTGCAGCGTGCAGTCGATTGGATGTTTCCGATGACAATCGAATGGTTCGGTTTGCCGGACCACATGAAGCGACACTCGGGGCAGCTCGATTTCAAACTAAAGGGGCTGACAAACGATCAGCTGCGTCAGGTTTGGATGGCCTCGACCGTTCCGCTCTGTGAAGAGCTAGGGTTAGACGCTCCTGCTCATTGGGATAAGGATAAAAGCGAGTACGTGCTCGATTACCCGTTTCCGTGCCAGTATGACGCAGTAGAGAAGCATTGGGCTTTTGATGAGGGCGAAATCTCTTGGGACGCTGTGTTCGAGAGGTGGAAGAAGCGAGGCCCGATGAACGAAATTTACGTCGAGTCCGTCCAACGCTCTCGCTTGGATGTTCAGCACTGGCTGGCTGCCTAAGTATGTCGCCTCATCTTCCGACTATCGAGCGTGGGAGCTATGCGAGCCTGCCGACCCTCGTGAGTGCCCATATGAGCGGAGGTCGTGACCTATGGTCAGCCCCTCTCGGAGAGATTCCAAAAGATCGGGTTAAAGCGATCTGGGAAGTACTTCAGGAAGTCTTAGATCCAGAGATTCCGATAAGCCTTCCGGAACTGGGGTTGATATATGATGTCGCCTACGAAGAGGGCATCGCCCGGATCGATTTAACCTTCACGGCAACCGCATGCCCATGTATGGACTTTATCCGAGAGGACATCACTGATCGCCTCCTCTCCGAACACTGGATCGATCGGGTTGAGTTGGTTGAGGTGTGGGATCCACCATGGACGAGTGATCGGATTACGCTGGAAGGTCGGGAGAAGTTGAAAAGAATGGGCGTGAGTGCCTAATCGAGAGGGAAATGAGAGAGTTCGTCTACGACGTTTTTACCCGTAAAGAGCGAGGTGATCGCCTCCAGCATGTTGGCTATGTCGACGCCTTCGATGACGAAACTGCAAAGGTCTACGCATGGACCACATACAGCGAGGAAAAGTGGTTTGAGATGTGTGTGGTGAAACGTGTCAACGTGCTTCCAGTGAATCGTACTGACGGTCTCTATGTCGACGCCCAAGAATCAGCCCATGACTGACGCACTTGATCTGTCCACGCTGAATGAAGACCAGCGGGATGCCCTGGTAAGGCTGATTGTAACCCTCGCCGACTCCAAGCGGCTTATGGGGATCCGTTATTCGGATTGGACTCTAGGCGCCCCGTCAATCGAAACCGGTGTATCGATGGCTTCGATGACTCAAGACGAATGGGGACATGCGCGCTTGCTCTATGCGATGCTGAAGACACTAGATATTGATCCTGGGCCGTTTGAATATGAGAGGACTGGTGACAAGTTCGCTTCTGTGTCGGCGCTTGATCGCGAGCCGTTGGACTGGGCAGCTGTCGTAGCCCTGATGGTTTTAGCTGATGGAGCGCTTTCGACTATGCTCCGGTCCGTCGCTCAGGGGACATTGGAGCAGGCCCGACGTCGAGTGCCGAAGATGCTTGCTGAAGAGCAATACCATATGAGCATGGGTTCCGCTTGGTATCGTCGATTAGCCGACAGCGGGGGTGAGTCCCGACGTCTCCTGGCTGTCGCGACGGAGGATATTCTTCCTGGGTTGCTCGCTTGGGTCGGGGTGGATGATGCGGCTGCCCGCAGGATGGTGGCTATTGGGATCCTAGATTCTGCGGCAGATCGACTCGCACTATATCGTGATGAGGTACGGGAGTTCGTCGCCCTAGTAGGTGTAGATATCGATGCCGTGCTTGGAACAAGTGAATGGGACGAAGTGCGTGGCCGCGCGGTGGGGCGACCTGATGAGGAAGCCTGTGAAAGAGCTCGAGGCGACCGGAATCGAGCTCTTTTAGTTGAGTAGCCCTATGCCGCCGCGCCGACCATTTACAGGCAGATTGAACAGCAAGGAAGTTCAAAAGTCTTCCTTCAATGCTAAAGAGCGCCGTGAAGAGTCGCCGGATGTGTTGCCTGCTGCGCCACCATGTCCGTTTTGTGAACAAACGCAAACCGAGATAATGAATGCCTTCGGATCCCACGCGTCAGTGAGCAGTTTTTGGTGTCGCTCGTGCGGGAGCCCGTTCGAACTGATGAGGTGGAGAAGAGATGGTTGATGCCGATTGGGGACAGACTATCTCGTGACCATCAGGCCCTGATCAACTCTACCTCTTCCAGGAAGTCTTTCAGGGGTTTGGCAACAGCTACCGCTCGCTCCTGAATCGCTGCTGCGGTCGTATCGCGAACGACACCGTCCAGTATGTGGCGCGCAACGGCTTGACCCAACTTGTTACCGGATTGGTCGGCAGCCTGGTGGTACTCGGCGTATCGAGCGCTTACGTGCTGCTCAAATAGGGGTAGCTGTGACTCTTGCGTTCCGTTTTCCACCATGTCTTCGAAAACGGCACCGTGAAGAGCGTCTAGCCCTTCTCGGATACGGGCTTCGGGTGTACGACCGAGGAAGGCCATTTGAACGCCTCGGGTGTGCGCCCACATAAAGAAGATGAGGGCTTCCTCAGCTGTGCGGCCGTTGGTACGATCGTCGTCATAAAGTGTACGGATGTCTGCTAGAGGCGTTTCGACATCCTCTTGCGAGATGAAATCGGTAAAGCTCTCCCAAACGAGTCGAGCGAGGCTGTCACCTAGTTCGTAGGGTGTCATCGTCTGAGGCGCACGAAATTGACGCGGCTCGTCGGTGAGTGTTGTGTTCACCGTGATCATCCTTCATAGCATATGTTTCGTAGGACCCTCAATTCGGACCTTGGGAGCCAAAGTGTCAAGGATGAAGATTCCTGCTACTCACTTAGTAATGAAAATGTTTGACCGGGTAAGTCCCTCGAGGTCGCCGAGAACCCTTGTTCGGGTTGGTATTCTGGCGGGGTTTGGGTTAATGTCGGCATGCTCAGCCTCAGAGCCTGTTCTGCCGCGACCGCGACCAATCGTCAACTATCAAGGTGCCCGGATTCGTGCAGACTATGAGGAGATGAAGAGCGTAAATGAGTGGGTGACTCGCGAGCAGGAAAATATCGTCAATGACCCATCTTTCTGGGTCGTGTCGAACGCGACGCTAGGTGAGACCTTGCCGTGGGAGGGTATGCGGCTCGCTCCGGATAGCGTGATCCTCAATGTCCCATTAGGTGGCAGGGATGGTCAGCTAGCGTACCAGATATATGGGCACCTGCACTTGATGGTGCAGATGGGCCGGCAAGGCGAGTGGCTACCCGAAGCGCCGGAAGCGAGCGGCTATGACCTGGAGCGGGCTATAGTCGATCGGGTCGCGAACGTGTGGATCCTAGGCCGGACGGTGTTCGACACACAGCCGTTCGCACCCTTAGACGAACTCGCGTACGCGAAGTATTTCGACTTTCTAGATGCCTTCATATTTACAGCCCGCCCTGATCTCTATGGCTCTGAGCGTGCGCAGTGGGTTAGGGAAAACCCTGAACGGGCAGGCGAATATAGGGAATGGTTTACGGAAACCTTCAACCGTGAGCCGCCGGGCGTTAGGGCCAAAGACTAGATCTTGCTGGGTGTTAAGCCGGAACGACGTCCCACTGGAGTCCGATTGGTCCTGTCTTATCCAACTCTTCCACCTGAATATCGATACGCCCCGAACGCGCCAGCCGGTCATTGCTAGGCTTGCCACCGAACACAGCGAAGTCGAGCACCCGAAAGCGACATGCGACACCCTCCGGGGAGGTCGCACACATTTCCGATCCTTTCAGTGATTTTACGGGGGGTGCTTCACCGGACTGTACTCGAAGCCGTAGAATACGGCCTCTGTGAGGCGCATCCATCGCATCGAGAACTCGGTACGAGACATCGCCACCAATAATGGTTTTAGCTGACATGGCAGAAAGGTTACTGGCATGACGTCGTCGATGGAAGACGCGCCCGAGAACGAGATGCAACTGTCCAGTGCGAGGATGATGGAGCTAGCCGAGCTGGCTTCACGCCTGATAGTGGAGCGCTTAGAGCGTCTTCCTACCGAGCCTGCTTGGCGCGGTGGCACTCGTGCCGAGCTTGAGGCCATAATGCGTGAAGATCCTCCCGAAGAAGGCAGGCCGCCTGAGCAGGTGCTTGAACGAGCAGCGCGCGAGATACTTCCCGTGGCGGGCCGAGTCGATCATCCTCGGTTTTTCGCCTTCGTGCCCTCGTCTCCGACTTGGCCGAGCGTACTCGCGGACTACATGGCGGCGGGCCATAACGTGTTCCAAGGGACCTGGCTTGGCGCATCAGGCCCGAGTCAACTTGAGGTGGTTGTGATCGACTGGTTTCGTGACTGGATAGGGTATCCGACAACGGCGGGTGGCCTCTTCACAAGTGGGGGTTCTGCAGCGAGCCTCGACGCATTCGTTGCCGCCCGAGAAGCAGCTGGGGCTCCGGACTACGCTGCAGTTTATATGTCCGACCAGAGTCACACTGCCTTGAGTCGGGCGGCGACAATTGTTGGAGTTCGGCCTGAACGTGTTCGGAAGGTTCCTAGTGACAGTCGTTTTCGCCTTGATATGAATGCATTACGAAGCATGATTACCAAGGATAGAGAAGATGGGCTTTCTCCAATCGCCATCTGTGCCAACGCCGGAGCAACGAATACGGGTGCTGTAGATCCGCTGGCTGCTATCGCCGACCTTTGTGAGGCAGAGAATATCTGGTTCCACGTGGATGCCGCGTATGGTGGTTTTGCCATCCTAGACGAAGGAGTCAAGAGACTCTTTGAGGGGATCGAGAGGGCAGATTCTATCGCCATGGATGCCCACAAGTGGCTTTTCCAGCCATTCGAAACGGGATGCCTGATGGTCAAGGACGTTAGGAGGCTTGAGTCTGCCTTCTCTGTTCGCCCAGAATATTTGCAGGATACGGAATGGGGCAGGGATCACCCGAACTTTGGTGATCGAGGCCTTCAGCTCAGTCGGTCGTTCCGGGCTCTTAAGGTTTGGATGTCGATTCAGACTTTCGGCATGAAGGCGTTTCGGTCCGCGGTCAGCCGCGGAATTGGATTGGCTACGAAGGCGGAGGAGTGGATACGTGCCTCAGAGACGCTCGAAATCGCTAACCCAGCCTCGCTGAGTGTTGTTTGTTTTCGATTTAACCCTAAGGAAAAAAATCTCTCGGGTCGGGAACTGGAGGCGCTGAACGAACGGATTCAAGAGCGGGTAATAGAGACAGGTACCGCGATGATGTCATCCACCCGTCTCCGCGGGGAGTACTCATTGAGGCTGTGCATCATTAATTATACCACCACCTGGGACGACGTTTGTTCTACGCTCGAAGCTATTGAGAGGTTCGGCTTGGATGCGTTGTCTGATGGATGAAAAATCAGACGTACGTGACCGACATATGAAGGCAAGAAGATACGGAGTGGTGTCCGTATTGAGCTTCTTTGCTGTGCTGTTCTGGTTGGGGTGGATAGAAGATTATCCCGCCGTGGACGCCGTGTTGATGGCTGTGGTTCTAGCAGCTTTACCCGGCCTCTCTTTGGTTCAAGTCCCGCTAGTAAGTGGTGTGTCAATAGATCGACTGCAGGCCTATTGGAGCTCTACGGTCACACTTTGGGTTCTCGGTGCGAGTTGTTGGTTGGTCGGCACCAGGGGTGGTGACATTTCTGCTATTGGGATGGTGCCTCTGTCACTTAGTGCGATGCTGGGATGGTCGGTGACCTTAACGGTCGCGGGAATCGGCATCATCCTAGCCTTTCGCTGGCTGGGCGGTCGATTCAGGGTCGCCGAGACCCCTCTCTTAAAGAGCCTTTTGCCCAAGACTCGGCAGGAACGGCGAGTCTTCGGAGTATTGTCTCTTGCGGCTGGAACATGCGAAGAGTTGGCTTACCGGGGATACGTGATTCCTATGCTCATTCCGGCCTTGGGGCTGGGTAGCGCCGTGATGATATCGTCTCTCGTCTTTGGTTTGATGCATAGTTACCAAGGCTGGCTCGGCATTTTCCGAACTACGTTGATGGGAGCAGTTTTGGCCTGGGGATTTATTTTTTCGGGGAGCCTTGTTCCGGCCATGATCGCACACACTGCGATCGATCTGATTGCTGGAATCCTCATTGGTGACTGGCTCCTGTCGCCCGAACCTGAATTCGGGGTAGATTCGAGAGAATCCCCCTACTTTTAACGCTCTGATTCCGGGAACGCATGGAAGTTGACCTAGCACTGCTCGCTGATGCCGCAACGATAGACGGGTCAGGAAAGCTCAACATACTGGGGATCTTTGATCGACTGGGGACGGGGGCATTCCCAACGCGGCATCCTCGGATGGCGCTTGTGCTCCGCTTTTCTGCAGGGGTGCATGAGGTGGGAAAGCACGAGATTGAAATAGTGCTCAAGGCACCCGATGGGGGTGAAGTGGTTCGGATTGATGGTGAGATGAACCTGGCAGCAGGGCCCGGCCAGGTATCAAGCGGAGTGCTTGTTCCGCATGTCCTTAATCTGGATGGACTCGTTTTCCCAGCGCCTGGCCTTTACGCCTTCGACGTAAGCGTGGATGGTAAGCATCATGTGCTGATCCCACTTACCGTAGACGGACCGACAAAGACGGCTCAGGCATAATGAAAATTTTATACAGAAATCTCCAAACGACTCACGTGGCCAGAAGAGACCGGGATCTCTTCTGGGCCCCCCGATGATTTTGCACCTGAACTTCGAGGAGTTGACCTCGCTTAGGGTGGGCGTCGAAAGTGTTCTGGATTATGCTGACACGGTTGGCATACCGGAGAGTGTTTTGAAGAAAGAGCTGCTTAGTGTGGAGGCGCTGAACTCACGGCTCTCCGGCGACCTTTCTCTGGAGACCTTAGAAGATCTCGCTCTGGTCAAAGCCGCGGTAACTACGATCGTTGCGAGGCTCCGCGTCATCATGGAAACGCGTGTCCTGAGTGCTCATCCCGCGGATACGGAAGCAGTAGCTGCTTACTTTGACTATGCGCACTGCCTTTCCGTGGCTCATCGAATAAAGATGAAAGAGGCTGAGATGGAGGGAATGATTGAGCTTGTGACTGCTTCGCCGGTAACGCCCGAGACGGCACAAACGTTTGACTTCCCGGACTGAAGGGATGGGAGCGGCAGGTCGACTTTCAGCGCTTGAACGCATGGTTTCTGATCGTCCGGATGACTCTCGGCTGAGGTTTGGACTGGCTCTAGAGTATTTGCACGTTGGTCGAACCGAGGACGCGGTGAGTGAGCTCAGGCTCTATTTGAACCGGACGGACGATGAGGGTAATGGGTGGGGCCGCTTGGGCTCAGCGCTGCTGGAACTCGGAAGGGACTCAGAGGCTCGCGAGGCCTATGAGCAAGGGATCGCCTCGGCACTCCGACATGGTCACCCGACCATGGCTGACGAGTTCACCGCTCTACTACAAGACATCTAGCTGAGAGGAGGGAGCGCTCAGCCCGCTAGCAGCAGTAAGTGAATTCACGTAGGCAGCTGCGATTTAGGAGAGATTTCAAGGGGCGACCCAACAGCGGTAAAAGACAAGTTTTAGTAAGTGCGGCTGAGAAGCCTGTGATGATCGGGTTGCGGCTCCTTCTTATTTCATAGAGTCTAGGGTCGCGGCGTGGATGTTTCGCCCGAAAGCTCCCGCGCCCGTCCAATGCGCGGTTCAAGCCGCGCTCCCTTTTACCCGGTTTGGAGTTGGAATGGCCACGGCCTCCACACGGGAGCGAATTCTGGCGCGCAGTCTTGAAGCAGAGATGCGCGAATCGTTCCTTGATTACTCAATGTCCGTCATTGTGCAGCGCGCTTTGCCGGATGTCCGCGATGGACTAAAGCCAGTTCATAGGCGAATCCTATACGCCATGCATGAAATGGGGCTGACCCCCGATCGTCCGTACAAGAAGAGTGCGGCGGTTGTGGGTGACGTCCTGGGCAAGTTCCATCCTCATGGCGATAGCGCCGTCTATGACGCCCTCGTGCGAATGGTTCAGGAGTTTTCCTTGCGGAATCCTCTCGTCGATGGGCAGGGAAATTTCGGCTCCATAGACGGTGATCCAGCGGCGGCCTACCGATACACGGAGGCCCGGTTGTCGTCGATTTCCTTGGAACTTCTCGACGAGATCGAGAAGGAAACCGTTGACTTCCAGCCAAATTTCGATGACCAGAGGAAGGAACCGTCCGTTCTCCCAAGTCGCTTTCCGAATCTTCTAGTAAACGGTTCTTCTGGGATCGCTGTTGGTATGAGCACGAATGTGCCGCCACACAATTTGCCTGAGATCGCGGCAGGCGTCCGACAATTGGTGGTGGACCCCGATTGTTCGGTCGAAGACCTGATGAGGCACATCCCTGGGCCTGATTTCCCAACAGCCGGATTCGTCGTGGGGCGTGAGGGGATCGAGAAGATGTATAGGGAGGGACGAGGTCGGATTGTAATGAGAGCTCGGGTTGTTAAGGAGGCTCTGAGGGGTGGCAAGGAACAGCTCGTGGTTACGGAGCTGCCGTATGCCGTGAACAAGACGAAGGTTATTCAGCAGATCGCCGGGCTCGCGAAAAAGGGGAAAATTGAGCACGTATCGGATATTCGTGACGAGACCGATAGAGACGGTATTCGTCTTGTCATCGAGTTAAAGAGGGGTGCCAAAGCGAGCGAAACACTCGAAAAGATTTTCCGTGGCACTTCACTTCAGACCACATTTGGGGCTCACCTGCTGGCGCTCGACGGGGGTGTGCCCAAGGAGTTTGACCTCAAGCAGATCCTCGAACGGTTCAGAGATCATCGACTGGATGTCATAAAGCGTCGGAGTCAACACGATCTCGAGAAAGCGGAGGTGGATCAGCACATCGTCCAAGGTCTTCTGGCGGCGCTGGACGAAATCGATGAAGTGATAAAGATCATCAGAGCATCGCAGGACAGAGCCGAGGCATCAGAGCGCTTGCAAGATAGCTTTGGTCTAAGCGAGGCTCAGGCGGACGCGATCCTAAATATGCGGTTGGCCAAGTTGACGGCGCTTGAGCGGAACCAGCTGGAGCAACGCTTAGCCGAGTTGGAGGATAGGATTGCTGAATTGCGAGCGATCCTGGGATCCGAGGAGCGTCAGCTCGAGATCATGCTGGATGAACTCGGGGAAGTCGTGGACAAATACGGTAATGAGCGTCGCACTGTTCTCCTCGACGACCAAGAGGCCGAGGTCGAAACGCCCGAACTCGAGAGGAAGGTTGCGGACGAGGACGTTGTGGTCACTCTGTCGCACGGGGGCTTCGTCAAGCGTATCCCGATGCACCTGTATCGCCGCCGGGTTGGTTCGGGAAAGGCTCTCGCAGGTATGGAGCGCTACGAGGATGATTACCTAGAGCGACTTTTTGTGGCACGCACTCAAGGGTGGATTTTGGCATTCACCGAGGGTGGCCAGTGCCACTTTCTGCATGTGCTCGATGTGCCGGAGAGCGCACGAGCTTCGCGTGGCCAGTCCGTCTATTCTCTGCTCGATGGTGCTGACCGGACAGACAGGATTGTCTCGATGATCGCCATTGAGGATCTCTCAGTGCAGGATCACTATCTCGTTTTTCTTTCAAAGAAAGGTGTAATGAAACGCACCCACTTGAGAGAATTCTCAAATCCCCGGACGGGTGGAGTGAAGGCCTCAGGCGTTAAGCCCGGGGACGGTATCATGGATGTCGCGCTTTCGGATGGAACTGGTGAGATCATGCTTCTTTCTCGTGCAGGTCGAGCGATCCGATTCCCCGAAAGTCAGGTAAGTGTGGTAGGACGGGCGGCTCAAGGTGTGAAGGGCATGTCACTGAAGGGTGATGACGAAGTTGCGGGAATGCTTATGATCAGACGTGATGCGACTGTATTAACAGTAAGCGAGGATGGTTTAGGGAAACGTACGCTGATATCTGATTTCCCTCTCCAGAAACGTGGTGGCATGGGCAACATGGCATTGCCGACCGGAGAGAAAAACGCGCCGATTGTAGCGGCCCTCGAGGTTCTCGAAGCGGATGAAGTCATGATCGTCACCGCTGCGGGCTCGGTGACTCGCGCTGCTGCTGACTCTGTCCCTGTTCAGGGCCGCAGAACTGCAGGAAGGAGCATGGTGGACGTGCAGACTGGAGACCGAGTGGTTGAGGTAACCAGAGTTCAGGGACGGGGGGGCGCGCCGGCACAGGCGATGCCCGCGGACGATAATGACAGCCAGCTGGACTTACTCTAAATGCATCGGGACCGAACGATTAGCGGAGTCGGAGTCTCTGAGTGTGCT
>MDSV01167079.1_pt1 | contig 40422 bp, 37 predicted proteins | sample 810851 | NCBI WGS metagenome assembly MDSV01 (sample SAMN05326640, study PRJNA326480) | marine metagenome | isolation source: seawater | place: Atlantic Ocean: North East | collected 2012 | reverse complement strand
CAGATGGAAAGTCAATTGAAATTCACTAGCAAAAAAGAAGTATTTAATAAAAACATTGAATTACCAGAAGATTCTGGAATTTATCAGTTTTACGACGTACATGAAAAGCTTTTATATGTAGGCAAAGCTAAAAATCTAAAAAATAGAGTCTCAAGTTATCTAAATAAAGGTACAAATAAAAAAGCTTCCAATCTGAGAAGCAGAATTAAATTTATAGAAATGATAATAACAAGGAGCGAATCGGATGCTTTAATTCTTGAGCAAAGCTTAATCAGAAAAAAGAAACCACCTTTTAATGTTCAGTTCAGGGATGATAAATCTTATCCAATTATCCATATATCTACCGATAAAGAATTTCCAAATATTTATATCTCAAGAAGGAAGCAAAAAGAAGGAACTTCATTTGGACCTTATGCAAATATTGGAGCCATGAGAAAAAATATCGAAACAGCTCAGAAGATATTTAAATTAAGAAGTTGCAAGGACATGGTATTTAAAAACAGGACACGACCTTGTATAGAGTTCCAAATAGGCAGATGTTCAGCTCCTTGTACTGGAATGATATCAAAAAATGATTATCAAGAAGATGTCATGCAAGCCGCTGATTTTTTTTCTGGTAAAAATGAAACTATTTTAAAGGATCTGTATAAAAAAATGGATGCGTATTCTTTTAAAAAAGACTATGAAAGGGCACTAATTTATAGGGACAAAATAAACGCCATTAGAGATACTCAAAAAAATCAAACAATTTTCACGCTTTATGAGAATGTAGATGTCGTCGGGATAACTTCAAATAGTTACGATACTTGCATTAGTCTTGTTCAAGTTCGAGAAGGGTGGGTTACCGCTACCAAAAATTTTTTTCCAGATACTAAAAATGAATATAAAAAAGAATCACTTTTGGTTGATTTTATTGAATCAAATTATTTGAATGGCGATGAAAAAAATATAAATTTGCTTGCCTTTAAAACTATTTCAAAAGAGGTTATCAATAATTTACAGAAATTAGATATTAATTTAAACCAGTTGAAATTAGATAAAAAGAATAAATTTCTCTTAGAAATAGCTGAGTCACAATCACAAGATAGGTTGAAGAGAAAAGACCATTTTATTTGGGTGCAACAAGCATTTGAAAATTTGTGCCTAAAATTATCTTTAAAAAAAATAGAAAAAATAGAGGCTTTTGATATCAGTCATATTTCCGGAAATAATGTCACGGCATCCTGTGTAAGTTTTACCAATAAAGGACCAGATAAAAAAGAATACCGAAGCATGAATATTACCAACGATAAAAATGATGATTATTTAGCTTTATCGGAAGCTATAAGCAGAAGAATAAACAGCTTAGAAAAAAGATCGTTATCTTTACCTGAAATTATTCTAATCGATGGAGGAAAAGGGCAATTAAATTCGGTTAGAAAAGTCTTAAAAAATAAAAGTCTAGATAAGATTAAGCTAATTTCAGTTTCAAAGGGTCCTGATAGAAATGAAAAGTATGACAGACTTCACATTGATGACGTTAAAACAAGCGTCGACTTAAATAGTGAAAAAGAAATAGAAAAGTTAATCCAGTTCATGAGAAATGAATCTCACAGATTCGCTCTTTATAAACATCGAGCTAGAAGATCAAAATCATTTATGAATTCTGATTTAGATAATATTAAGTTTATAGGAGAAACTCAAAAAAAGAATTTGATTAGGCATTTTGGTGGGGTCAAAAGATTAAAAGATGCTGAGATAACAGATTTATTGAAAGTAGATGGCATTGGTTTAAAAAAGGCATCTATAATTCATGAACATTTTCATTAAGCGCTAAATACGATGATTCCAAATCTATTATCTTTCTTTAGAATTTTATCTGTAGTTCCAATCATTGCGCTCTTTTATTTTGAATTTTATTACGCTGCAGCCGGCTTATTTCTCGCAGCTGCCACAACTGATTTTTTCGATGGGTTTATTGCAAGAAAGTTTGATCAGGAAACGGATTTTGGCTCTCTATTGGATTTGATAGCAGATAAAATTTTAGTTTTAAGCTTGCTCATTTGGTTTATTTATACTTTTGATAGTTTATTAATCTTTGTAAGTTCTTACCTAATTATTTTAAGAGAATTAATTGTCAGCTCTTTAAGAGTGCATTTTTTATCCAAAACAAAGAGTTTAGAAATGATAAAACCTAATTTTTTGGGAAAATTGAAAACAACTATTCAATTGATGGCTATTGCTTTAATTTTACTTGTACCAGTTTTTGATAACACATATCTTGAATTTGTCGCTAGCATTCTATTTTTATCGGCTATGTTGTCCTTAATATCTTTACAAAATTACTATGCTTCTTGGAATGAAGATAAAAACTAAAAGCAAGAAAAGCCTAAAATAAAAAGATACAATAACTTCATATTTTTTGGCTGAGTGGCAGAGTGGTCATGCAGCGGACTGCAAATCCGTCCACGCCGGTTCGATTCCGACCTCAGCCTCCATATTCGTGTTTTTTATATAAAATTAAAATTTAATTTTTTTTAATTCAAAATTCTAAAGAGGAAGTTCCCCGAATCATTAAAAAATTTTATATCAAACATTTAAATGCATGCATTATAATATTTTGAGTAATCATTAAATTTAAAGAAATTAATATAGGTTTAATAATCATAAATCTTAAAAAAATTGATAAAAGAAAATTCTTATAACGTTGTTGAGTCAGATGTAGTAAACCTTGGAAGATATTTCAGGCTAATTCTATTACAGTCTAAAATAATTTTTGCTATTACATTAGCAGGACTAATTATCGGTACAATCTTACATTTCACATCAACAAAAACTTATAAAATCTCTAGCTTGTTACAAGTTCATTCTCCGCAACAATCTTTTGATTCTCGACAATCGCTAAGCCTAGATTTTTTCAATGCCTCAGAGACTAATTTAGATAACTTAATTAAACTATATTCTTCAAGATCGAATATATTAGATTTAATAAATGATCTTAATCTTAATATAAAATTTGATAATCCAAGCGATAAAAAGTTTCTTGATATAAAAACTTTTTTATTTAAAAAAGATGAAAATTACCTCAATCAGATTTTTTATATACAAATTGAAAACAATTCATTTATTTTGTCAGATAAACAAAAAAATATTCTGATAGAGGGTATAAATGGAGAATACACAGAAAATGAGCACTTTGAAATTCAGCTAAATTTTCCAAATTCTAGTTCTAAAAAATTGATAGAGTTAAATTATAGAAACCCTTCAAGTCTTTTTAATCTATATAAAAATAAATTAAAAATAAATAATTTAGGCAACAGCCGAAATTTTTGGACTCAAGAAGGCTTAATAGAAATTTCCCTCATTACTGATGATGTTTTCGAAGGTAAAAGCATTATCAACTTAGCAAATAAGATTTTTATCAAAGACAATATTCAAGTAGAAACTGAAAAAGCAAGAGCATCGATGTTTTTCATTGATTCTCAACTTGCGGGTCTTGAAGAGGTTACAAATCTTAGAAAGGCTGAGCTTAAAAACTTTAAGCAAGAAAATAAATCATTAAATGTAAATTTGGAAGTTCAATCCATTATCGATTTGATATCTAAAGTTGAGCAAAATATTAATAAAGTTGATTTAGAGATATCTAAAGCAGAGATCAGCTTCACAAAAGATAACCCTTTGTTTTTAAATTTAAGAAGTCAAAGAGAGGCTTTAGAGCTTCAAAAAAATAATATAGAGCAAAAAATTAAAGAATTACCTGTCGCTCAACAAGAATATGTTGATCTTTTTACAAATCTTGAAGTTTCTGAAGAGCTTTATTCGGAATTAGTTACTAGAAGGCTAAACTTTTCTTTAATGGAGGCTAGCAGCATAGGAAATATTAGAATTGTAGACGATGCATTCACTCAAGAGCTTGTGGGACCTAAAATTTATACCGTGATTTTGTGGGCAGTATTAGCTTTTTTCTTTGCTATCTCTTTAGCAATTTTTAGAGGTCATTTTTTCATTAAAATTTCTAACCCTGCAGAATTAAAAGATTCGGGAATATTAGATAAAATGTTAGGTGTTATTCCACACCTTGATAACTTTGATAACTTTGATAATTCTTCTAATGAAGATATTAAATATAATCAAGCTATTGAGACTTCAATATTAAATATAGAATCTCTATTTCCTATAGCTCAAAATATAAAAGAAAATGACAGCTGTAGAAAAATTGTTATATCAGGTCCGACACCCGAGAATGGTAAATCCTTTATTTCTAGGAGTATTGCTTTAGGACTCTCAGAAATTGGACACAAAGTACTTTTATTAGATGCAGATTTAAAAAGAGGACATCAACACAAGTTCTTCGGTAAAGAAACAATAGATATGAAAAGTTTCCTAAATATTTCTCTAGATAAAATTGACAATCTTAAAATTAGAAATAATTTATATCTCTTGCCTAGGATAAAAAAACTCAAAAATTCCTTTGAACATTTATACAGCCAACAATTTTTAAGAAAAATTAGTGATTTCGAATCTTTCTTCGATTATATTATTTTTGATACAGCCCCAATTTTGAGTGTTTCTGATACAGGCTTGTTGATGACGTCTAGTGATTTAAATATATTAACTGTGAGGCATGAAGTAAATAAAATTAATGAAATCAATCAGTCAAAACAGATTATTGAACAGCTTGGGAGATCTTTCGATGGCATTATTTACAACGACTATTCAAAGCCAAAGAGTTACTACGGCTATTATGATCTATATGGAGATTACTCTTACAGATACTACGCTGAAAGATATTTATACGATGACTACTATGAAATAGAGGATGATTAAAAAAATTATACTTCCATTAGTAATTACATTATTACTTCCAAGCTGTGTTTTGTCGCCAGGGATGTTTATGTCTTCTTCAAACAATTGGAATGGAGAGAACACTGTTTTTGTAAATAGTCTTAATAGACACATAACAATTGAGTCAATAACAGAAAAAAATCAATCAAATATAAATTTAGACTTATATAAAATTGGCAAGGGCGATCAATTATTTGTGACTATCTGGGGTCTTCCTGATGTTTTTCCACTAGATGGAGCCGTTAATTCAGAATTAAATACCCGAAGAGTCGATTCAAATGGGAATATTTTTTTCCCATTTATTGGGCTCATTCTAGCTGAAGGCAGAACACAAGATGAATTAAGAAAAGATTTAACAATTGAGTTATCAAAAATGTTTAAAAATATTCAATTAGATATAGCTATCGCTGGTTTTAATTCACAGAAAATTTATCTTTTAGGTGAGGTTACAACCCCTAAAAAAATTAATCTAAGTGACATACCTTTATCATTAGCGAATGCTATCGGAGAATCAAAAGGGTTAAATACAAATACTTCAGAAGGAGAGGATGTGTTTGTAATTAGACAAATTCCTGGTCAAGATCCACAAATCTTTAGAGTCGATTTGAGCTCGCCTTCGGGCTTTTTAAGCGCAGGAAATTTTTATCTAACAGACAATGATATTGTTTATGTAAATGCAAAAGGAACTACAAGATGGAATCGAGTAATATCTCAATTTTTTCCTTTTTCATCTTTTCTTAATAGTATTGATAATCTTATTGATGATTGAAGAAAAAAAATCAATCGGCTTTGTATGTTTAGCTAATTATTGCAGAAGTCCAGTTGCTAAAACGATACTCAAAAACAAGTTTAAAGATTCATTAAAAGTAGATTCTGCTGGAATAAATCCCATGGTTTCAGCAGGGATGGATTCAAGATCAATTGATTATCTAAAAGAAAATAATATAGCTCATGAGATACACAACCCAAAAAAAATAGATAAAAACTTCTTAAATTCATCTGATATAGTTTTTGCAATGGATGCATTGATATTAATGCACTTAAATAAAACTTATAAAAACTTCAGACATAAGTTCAAACTCTTTACGCATCAACAAAGAAATGTACAAATTAATGATCCTTATAAAATGTCTGAAGAAGAATATAAAATTATTATGGATAAAATAAAGTTTGTAGTTGAGCGTTTTGAATTAGAGGAGTTGTGTTAAAGAATCTTATTGAGCATAATAATTTCTCTTGAAAGAGCTTTAAAGATATAGCAAGTAATTTTATCAAGATAGCTTTGATCTTCAAGATGATATCTATTAGATATGAAAAAAATAGCTATGAGTTGCCCGGGTGGTGGAATTGGTAGACACAAGGGACTTAAAATCCCTCGATAGCGATATCGTGCCGGTTCAAGTCCGGCCCCGGGTACCAAGCTTTCGAAGAAGTTAAGAAATACTGGCTTGCTGTAACTTAAAAAAAAATTATCGATTCCAAAAGCGCAGAAAAAAATTTTTTGAATTTAAACTTTGATTGTAAGCCTAAAATAAAGGCTAAATAGCCTAACTCCAGTCTTGCAGAGGAGGTAATCTTTCCTAACTATACTTTTTTAAATACTAGGTTTGAAGATTAATCATCAATAAAATATACAATAGGAATAAAGAAGGTAATAAAATGGATAATTATTAATTAATTCTGAGCATTTGTATTGAAAAATAAAACTAAAATTACAGTCGTTGGTTCAGGCTATGTGGGAATGTCATTAGCTGTGCTCCTTTCTCAGTGTAACGAAGTTATATTACTCGATATTGATACTTCTCGAATAGAAAAAGTTAAAAAAAAACAATCAACTGTTAGAGATAAAGAAATCGAAGATTTTTTAACTAAAAAAAATCTTAATTTGACTGCAACTGATGATAAAAAGATTGCTTATGAAAATGCTAGTTTTGTTGTTATAGGAACTCCGACAAACTACAGCGAAAAAACAAATAAATTTGATACAAGTTCCGTGGATTTAGTAGTTAGTGAAGCGCTTAGCGCTAATCAGGAGGCAACAATTATAATTAAATCAACTGTTCCTGTTGGATATACTTCGCACCTAAAAATGAAATTTAAAACCAATCGAATAATTTTTTCTCCTGAGTTTTTAAGAGAAGGGCATGCTCTAGAAGATAATCTTTATCCTTCCAGGATTATTATGGGTAGTAAATGTAAAGAAGCTTTAAATTTTGCTGATCTTTTGTGTCAAGGGGCTAAAAAGAAAAATATTGAAATTCTCTATATGAAATCCTCAGAAGCTGAGGCAGTTAAATTATTTGCTAATTCTTATCTAGCAATGCGTGTATCTTTTTTTAACGAACTTGATTCTTATGCTTTAGACCAAAGAATAGACGCTAAAAATATCATTGAAGGAGTCTGCGCGGATGAAAGAATTGGCGATGGCTATAATAATCCTTCTTTTGGTTATGGGGGCTATTGTCTTCCCAAAGATACTAAACAACTTTTAGCAAATTATGATGATATTCCTCAAAACTTAATACAAGCTATTGTATCTGCAAATGCATCTCGAAAAGATTTTATTGCTGAGAATATATTAAAACAAAATCCTGAAATTGTAGGATTTTATAGACTAGTAATGAAGGAAGGTAGTGATAATTTTAGATCATCTGCAGTAAGAGGAATTATAGAGCGCGTTATTTCTAAAGGAATTAAGGTAATAATTTATGAGCCTTTTCTTAAGAAAACAGATTTTTATGGGTCTAACGTAATTAAAGATCTAAAAATATTTAAAGCAACTTCAGAAATTATTGTGGCAAATAGATTTTCAGAGGAGCTTTCAGATGTTAGCTCAAAAGTATTTACTCGTGATATTTTTCAAATCAATTAAATTATTATGAAAAGAAAAGCTCTTTTTTTAGACCGCGATGGTGTAATAAATATTGATTATGGATATGTGCATAAAGTAAAAGCATTTAAATTTATTGAAGGCATTTTTGAACTAACTCGTTTGGCGTCGTCAAGAGATTACGTTATTTGTGTTGTAACAAACCAAGCAGGAATTGCGCGCGGCTATTATTCTGAATCAGATTTCAAACTTTTAAATAATTGGATGTGTAATGAGTTCAAAATAGAAGGAGTAACTATTGATAAAGTTTACTATTCACCATACCATCCAGTTCACGGCATCGGAAAGTATAAAAAAAATCACGTTACAAGAAAACCTGAGTCAGGAATGTTCAATCAAGCAATTTCTGATTTTAATATAGATGCTCAAGCCTCTATTTCTATAGGGGATAAAGTAACAGATATCCAAGCGGGTTATTCAGCTGGAATTGGTAAAAATTTATACCTAGGTGTTGAAGATATTAGTAATAAAAAAGGGATAGGGAATTATCTTAATATTAGGCACCTTAACGAAGCCTGTGAACATCTTTAAGGACAATAATCTTGGATATTAATTATTAAGAATACGGAGGAATCGAAATTTGAAAATAAGTAGAGATAGTCTTGTGGCTTCAAAAGGAGACTCTATCAAAAGTGCGCTAAAAAAGATTAGCCAAAATAAATATGGGATGATCTTAGTTGGAGAGGCTAGCGGGAAAATTATAGGAATTGCAACTGATGGCGATATAAGACAAGCATTACTTAGAGGGGTGGCTCTAGAAGATGACATTTCTCTATGCGCGAACTATGACTTCGTTTTTGCAGATATTCATTCTTCTAGAGAGCAAATTATAAAGAGACTCGATAGTCATATAAAAGTAATCCCGATTCTTGATGAAAAAGGAAAACTAAGATCTGTTGTTTCAAAAGATAATTTTCCTCTGAAGGATGAAAAGACAGTTTATATAAGATCAAGGGCTCCAGTAAGAGTTAGCTTTGGCGGCGGAGGATCTGATCTTACTCATTATTTTGAGGGAAATTCTGGAGCTGTAATAAATGCTGCTATTTCTTTATATAGTCACGCAACTATGAAAGTTCGAAAAGATTCAAAAATTATCATACGTTCTTATGATCTAGATGAAACCTTTAAGGCTGATAATATAAAAGATGCAATTAATAAAAAAAGTTCATTCGGATTAATTCAGTCACTATTAGATGTAGTAAAACCAGCATATGGTTTTGAAATGAGTCTTAATTCCGACTTCCCTGTTGGATCTGGTTTGGGAGGTTCAGCTGCCCTATCAGCTGTAATTCTTGGATGTTTTAACATGCTTCGCCATGATCAATGGAATCAGTATGAGGTAGCTGAAATTGCATTCCAAGCAGAGCGTCTGCATCATGGGATATCCGGGGGTTGGCAAGATCAATATGCATCTGTATTTGGAGGGTTTAATTTTATTGAGTTTAATAACAATGAAAATATCGTAAATCCTATTAGAGTTCATCCAGAGATAGCTTTAGAATTGGAAGAAAGCTTAATCCTTTGCAATACTGGTATAGAACATCATTCTGGAGATATTCATGTTGATCAAAAAAAGGCTATGGCATCTAAGAAAGTAAATGAGATGGTGAAAACTAATGTAGATTTGACCTATAAAGCTAGAAATTATCTTTTAAAAGGAGAGCTTCCAGAATTTGGTAAATGTTTGAGTCGCTCCTGGGAATTGAAGCGTAATTTTAGTAAATTTATTTCAAATAAATATATCGAAGAAATATATGAAGGAGCAATGACTCATGGCGCTAAAGGAGGAAAGCTTCTAGGCGCAGGGGGAGGAGGCTTCTTTCTCTTCTATGTACCTCCATTTGAAAAGCATCAATTAATGACCTATTTAAAATCAAAAAATATTCGTACACAATCATTTCGGTTTGAAGAAAATGGCCTTAAATCATGGAAAAAAAGGGAAACTGAAGACAATCTTCATAAAGAAAAATCAGATATATGAAAATAGAAAACTTTATAGTTGGTAAAAGTAAGACTTTCATTATTGCTGAAATTGGGAATAATCATAATGGAGATTTAGATTTAGCACTCAAAATGGTTGACGCAGCCCATGATGCCGGTGTGGACTGTGTTAAATTCCAGATGCGAAATATGTCCTCGGTTTATAGAAAAAAAACTCTTGCCAAAGAAAGCGAGGATCTTGGTACGGAATATGTTCTTGATTTGTTAGAAAGATTTCAGCTTTCTAAAGAAGAGCACTTAAAGATCTCAGAATATTGCAAAAAAAAAGGAATATTATATTTATGTACGCCTTGGGATATAGATAGTGTTAAACAATTAGAAAAATTTGATGTCCAAGCATATAAAGTAGCTTCTGCTGACCTTACAAATATTCCTTTGATTGACTTTATTACAAATACTGGAAAACCATTAATTTTATCTACAGGGATGAGTTCAGTTAAAGAAATTCAAACAACAGTTAATTTTTTAAAAAGTAAAGATGCTGAATTTGCTCTTCTTCATTGTAACAGTACTTATCCAGCTCCATTGCATGATATAAATCTTAAATGGATTAAAAATCTTAGAGATATCCATCCTTTGATTGGGTATTCGGGTCACGAAAGAGGAATTGCAGTAACATTAGCCGCGGTTGGTCTTGGAGCAAAGGTTGTAGAGAGACACTTCACCTTCGATAGAAATATGGAAGGGCCTGATCATGCAGCTAGTTTAGAGAGAGAAGAGCTTAAACTTCTTGTCGCTGGAATTAGAGAGATTGAAGAAGCTCTTGGAGATGGATTTGTTAGAAAAATTTCACAAGGGGAAATGATTAATAGAGAAAATTTAGCTAAGAGTATAGTTGCATCTCAAGACTTGGTAAAAGGCACTATAATAAAATCTGAACATTTGAAAGTTTTGAGTCCAGGCCAAGGTTTGTCAGCTCAAAATTATAGTAATTTATTAGGTCGTGTTATTAGTCGGGATATGCAGGAAGAAGATTATTTTTATCCTTCAGATCTTCTCGACCAAAGATCTGAGCCAAAAGTTTATAATTTCAATCGTCCTTGGGGTGTTCCTGTTCGGTATCATGATTTTAAAGAATATAGTTCGAAAATTACACCTGATATATTTGAATTTCACCTTTCTTATTCAGATCTTGATTTAGATATTGACCAATATCTTAATGGTGAATATGAATGTGGATTTGTAGTTCATGCGCCTGAACTTTTTTCTGAGAGTCGTTTAATGGATTTAGCATCTCCTGATGAGGAATATCGTCAGTACTCGATCAAAGAGACACAACGTGTTATAGAAATAACTCGTTCACTAAAAAAATATTTTCCAAAGACTGATCGACCGATGATTGTTGCTAATATTGGAGGCTTTACAATGGATGAATCGCTACCCTCTAACCAAATTGATTTATACTATAAGAGGTTCGCTAGCAGTCTAAATCTTCTGGATATGGATGGTGTAGAGATCATCCCACAGACTATGGCCCCTTTTCCATGGCATTTTGGTGGCCAGCGTTATCAAAATTTATTTGTCCATGCAGATGAATGTAGAGAATGGTGTGAAAAATTGAATTTAAGGATGTGTTTTGATATCTCTCACTCTAAATTGACTAGTAATCATTTTGGTATAGATTTTTATGACTTCGCAAAAAAAATTGCACCAATTACAGGTCATTTGCACTTGGGTGACGCTTCAGGCGTAAATGGTGAGGGACTTCAGATTGGTGAAGGTGAAATAGATTTTAATAAGCTAGTTTGTATCTTAGATGACCATTGTCCTAAAGCATCATTTATTCCGGAGATTTGGCAGGGACACAAGAATGGCGGTGAAGGGTTTTGGATTGCACTAGAACGCTTGGAAACTATCTTTTAATGACTCATCGATGACTATTTCAGCTATCAAAAAATCAATTAATTCATCAATTCAAGTAAAAAAAGAATTGCTTGATGATGATCGATTGATTTCCCAAATACTGGATGTGGCATCCAAGTGCATAGAATCACTAAAGATTGGTGGTAAAATTATATTTTGTGGTAATGGTGGAAGCTTTGCTGATGCCCAGCACTTATCTGCAGAATTTACTTCTAGATTTCTATTTGATCGTCCAGGATTAGCATCGATCTCTTTGGGTACAAATAGTTCTGCTATGACGGCTATTGGGAATGATTATGGATACGATAAAGTATTTTCGAGAGAAATCGAGGCAATCGCCAATTCAGAAGATATACTCATTGCTATTACCACAAGTGGTAAAAGCTCTAATATTTTAAAGGCGCTCGAGGCTGCGAAAAGTAAAAAAGTCTATACTGTTGTTTTGACGGGTTCTGGAAGAGGTAAATTGCCTGATTATGCTATTTCTTTGAATATCCCTTCTGAAGATACTGCTCGAATACAAGAATGTCACATTTTAATAGGTCATATTATTTGTGAGTTAGTTGAGTTTGATATGTTTAAAGATTTAGCACCACTAAAATAAAAAAAACCTATATTATTTTATTAAAATTAAATTAAATATTAATGATTTTGTCACTGAACAACATACAATTAAAATAAGCTAGAAAAACTAATATGGTAGATAAAGTTGCAGTAATTGGTTTGGGTTACGTAGGACTTCCTTTAGCTGTTGCATTTGCGGAATTTTTTCCAGTTGTAGGGTTTGATACAAATCAGAAAAGAGTCAGTGATTTATCATCTGGAGAGGACTGGACTTTAGAGGTTGAAAAAGAAGATCTAGCATCTGCCACAAATTTGATGTTATCTACAAACGTGGAAGATTTATTTGACTGCAATATTTATATAATTACTGTTCCAACTCCAGTCAATAAATATAAACAACCTGATCTACGTCCAATTGAATTGGCGAGTGAAATGATCGGTAAAGTAATATCGGAAGGGGATATTGTGATTTATGAATCTACAGTTTACCCTGGCGCAACTGAAGAAATTTGTGTTCCAATACTTGAGGCTCAGTCTAAACTAAATTTTAACAAAAATTTTTATTGTGGATACTCTCCAGAAAGAATCAACCCTGGAGACAAAACACATCGTTTGACTGACATCATTAAGATCACCTCAGGTTCAACCCCAGAGATAGCCAATAAAGTTGATAGTTTATATAGATATATAATTAAAGCTGGAACTTACAAAGTGGCAAGTATAAAGATAGCTGAAGCAGCTAAAGTTATTGAGAATACACAGCGGGATGTAAATATTGCGCTAGTAAATGAGCTAGCACTGATTTTTAATAAACTTGGCATTGATACAGAGTCGGTATTGAGTGCAGCAGGAACAAAGTGGAACTTTTTACCATTCAGGCCTGGGTTAGTTGGGGGACACTGTATAGGAGTAGATCCATATTACCTCAGTCATAAAGCAATTGAAGCAGGCTATAGTCCAGAAATGATATTAGCAGGACGAGCTTTAAATGATTCCATGGCTTCTCAGATTAAAAATCAAGTCCTCACACTTATGATGGAGAAGCAAATCCCTTTGATTGGGTCACGAATTCTAATAATGGGCCTAACTTTTAAAGAAAATTGTCCTGATATCCGTAACAGCAAGGTGGTTGATCTAGTGGAGGAGTTTAATAGACTTAAATGTTCAGTCGATGTTTATGATCCTTGGGCTGACAAAGTTAAATGTAAAGATGAATTAGATATATCACCAATTGATTTTCCTGAAAAAGGCAAATACAGTGTTATCATTTTAGCGGTGGCTCATGATGAATTTAAGGAGCTTTCTTCAGATGAAATTAGAAGCTTTGGCCAGAAGACCAATATAGTATACGATTTAAAATACTTGCTCAAACATAATGAGTCAGATGGCCGTATCTAGTTTGAATAAGTATCTTGAGCTGCAGCAATACTTAAAAAGTAATCAAAAGGTTTGGTTAGTCACAGGCGTTGCTGGATTTATAGGCTCAAACTTACTTGAAAAACTACTAATTCTTAATCAAAAGGTGATTGGATTAGATAACTTTGCTACAGGGCATCAAAGCAATATAGATCAGGCTATCAAAGATGCTAGCGAACTATTAGGACAAGATTTGAATGATAATTTTAAATTCATCGAAGGGAATGTCGTTAATCTAGATGATTGCAGAAATGCATGTCTCGGTGTTGATTATGTTCTTCATCAAGCAGCTCTTGGTTCTGTTCCTAGATCTATTGAAAATCCAATAAATACAAACCTAGCTAATGTAAATGGATTTTTAAATATGCTAGTTGCTAGTAAAGATGAAGGAGTTAAACGCTTTGTTTATGCGTCATCCAGCTCAACTTATGGAGATCATCCAGATTTGCCAAAAAAAGAGGACATAATTGGTAAACCATTAAGTCCTTATGCTGTTACTAAGCTGATTAATGAACTCTATGCTGATGTTTTTGCTTCAACATACGGGTTTAAAACTATTGGCTTGAGATATTTTAATGTTTTCGGAAAGAGACAAGATCCTGATGGTGATTATGCAGCGGTAATACCAAAATGGACTGCAAAAATAATAAACGAGGAGGCTGTATTCATAAACGGAGATGGAGAGACTACTAGAGACTTTTGCTATGTTGATAATGCTGTTCAGATGAATATACTTGCGGCGACTACAGAAAATACAAAGGCGATTAATCAAATATACAACGTTGCTTTAAATGATCAGACGAGTTTGAATGATCTCTATTATATGATTGAGTCTCGTTTACGAAATAGATTAGCTAGTCTTGACTCTAAGAAACCCTTATACAGAGACTTTAGGATTGGCGATGTTAGGCATTCTAGGGCTAGTATTGAAAAAGCTCAAAGATTACTAGAGTATGAACCCAACTATAAGATTAATAATGGACTTGACGAGTCAATGGATTGGTATATTGAGTCATTAAAGAAAAATTAATATATATTTAAAGGTAAATCATGAAAATTGTAAAAGGTTATCGTCACACAGGGATTATCTGTGAAGATATATCAAAATCCCTTGAATTCTATAGAGACTATTTAGGTTTGGTTGTTATTCAAGATTTCTGGGATAACAGTGATTATATTAATAAAATTACTGGTATCAATGATGGTAACGTTCATATGATAAAACTTAAGGCAGATGACGGAACCGTTGTTGAGCTGTTAGAGTATGTAACTCACCCAGCGAAACTCATTGAGCAAGAAATTTATAGTCCTGGAGCATGTCATTTTGCTTTTCAAGTATATGATATTGAACAAGCTTATAAAGATTTATCTAGCAAGGGAGTACACTTTTTAAGTGAACCGGTTTTATCTTCTGAAGGTATTGCAAAAGTATGTTTTTGTTTTGATCCAAATAATACTAGGATAGAACTGGTTGAAATGTTGTGAGTGAAGTTGTTGCAATAATTCCTGCTAGAGCTGGCTCTAAAGGTATTAAAGATAAAAATATAAAAGATTTATATGGACATTCTTTATTAGAATGGTCTATCAAGGCTGCAAAAAAAGCAAAATTAATTGATAGAGTTTTTGTATCTACAGATTCTGCGAAATATGCAAAAATTGCGTCAGTTCATGGAGCCGAGGTTCCCTTTCTGAGACCGAGTAATATATCTGGCGATAAGGCCTCTGATTTAAATTTTGTTATTCATGCTATTGAAGAATTTCATAAGATAGAGTTAACACCCAAATACATTATTCATATTCGACCAACAACACCCATTAGAGATCCAGATATCATAGATGAGGCGATTTCTTTATTTCAAAATAGCAATGAATTTAACTCTTTAAGATCAGTTCATAAAATGTCTGAATCGTCATATAAAACACTGGAAATAAATAATGGAAACCTCACCCCTTTAGCGTTGCTTGGAGATTCTCAGATAGATGCTAATGCTCCAAGACAGAGTTTTCCAGATACATATCAAGCTAATGGTTATGTGGATGTTTTATCAACAGAATTTATTATTGAAAATAAACAAATACATGGTAAAAAAATACTTCCATTTATAACTAAACCAGCATACGAGGTAGATTCTATAGATGATTTTACCTATCTAGAGTATCTAGCCTCAAATTCACAAGAAATAATAAAGAAACTATTTTAGGAAAAATAATATGTCATATCAATTTTCGAGAATACCAAAAAAAGTACAGATAATTAATTCAGAGCATAGATCAATTACTACTGAGATACCGTGTCCAGGAACCAAAGAGGTTTTGGAAACCCTTGATGAATATGAATCAAGGTCTATGCATGGACAAATCCCGATAATTTGGGACTCAGCTAATGATTTTAATATTTTTGATATAAAGGGTAACAAATTTATTGATTTCACATCTGCAATATTTTTTTCAAATGTAGGGCATTCAAATTTAAAGGTTGCTTCAGCTATGCAAGAAATGCTCAAAAAGCCAATTTTAGGTTGCTATGCATACGCTAATGAGATGAGAGCAATATATTTGAAAAAGCTTGTTGAGTTTTGCGGCCCTGGTTTTGATAAAGCTTTCCTTCTTTCTGCGGGAACAGAGACTACTGAAGCAGCTTTTAAATTAATGAGATTAAGTGGTCAATCTAAGAAAAAAAATAGACTAGGGATAATAGCATTTGAAAATAATTGGCATGGTAGAACAATGGGTGCTCAAATGATGAGTGGTAATACAAAACAAAAAGAATGGGTGGGGTTCGACGATAAAGACATACATCATTTATCTTTTCCTTACCCTTGGACTTTAAATCAAGATACAGGAGAATCATTTTTCTTAAAAAATATTGATGCTCTTATTAAAAAAGGTATAGATCCAAAAAAAGATCTATGTGGAATGATTTTAGAAACTTTTCAGGGTTGGGGAGCAATTTTTTATCCTAAAGATTTTGTAAAAGCTGCTGAAAAATTTTGTAGAGAAAATGATATCGTATTAACATTTGATGAAATGCAAGCAGGCTTTGCAAGAACTGGAAAAGCTTTTGGATATGAGCACTATGATGTCGTTCCTGATCTAATATGTTGTGGAAAAGGCATGGGTAATGGCTATCCTCTATCTGGTGTTATTGGAAAGGGCGATATTATGGACTTACCTGAAGTGGGTAATATGAGCAGCACTCATTCTGCAAATCCAATGGCTTGTGCTGTAGGTCTTGCTGTTTTAGAAGAAATAGAATCACGTAACTTAATTAAGGAGTCTGAAAGAAAAGGGCGTATTTTAAAAGAAAAATTGAATCAATTAAAAGAAGCATCAAACGGAAGAATCAGTCACATATTTGGTAAAGGCTTAATATCTTCAATTCTTTTTAAAGATCCATCCACTAGAAAGCCTGACGGGTTAACAGCTTCACTTATTGCTAAAAAGTGCTACGAAAAAGGTTTATTAGTAGTGCATACCGGGAGAGAGTCAATAAAACTAGGGCCTCCTTTAACAATTCCAGATGAAGCTATGTTAGAAGGTTTAGATGTAATCTTTGAATCATTTAACGAGGTAACTAAATAAATGAATACAAAAAGAAATGACTCAATACCAGAAGACTATATAAATGTACTATACGGAGAAGATGTTAAGCCTTTCACATCATATCCTTCAGTTTTTACTAAATACTTATTTAAAAAATACAAAATAAATAATGGAGCTTTATTATTAGATTTAGGTTGCGGAAGGGGAGAATTTTTAAATGGATTTATTGATATGGGGGTGGATGGGCATGGTGTAGATTTCACAGATGCTGCTATAAAAGCATGTCCAAAAGCTATAATCAAGCAAGCAGATATAGAAAATGATGGACTACCATATCCAAATAATTATTTTGATGTAGTCTTCTCAAAGTCAGTGATAGAACATTTTCATAACCCTGATATTTTAATTAAAGAAGTTTATAGATGTTTAAAGCCCGGAGGGTTAGCAATAATAATGGCTCCTTCTTGGGAATATAACTACCGGATATATTTTGAAGACTATACGCATCGAACGCCATTTATGATGCCAGCATTGAAGGACATCCTTAACATTCATGGTTTCAATGAAGTTAACGTAATATTTTTTAAACAACTACCTATCCTCTGGGGTAATTTATATTGGGCTTTCAATCCATTATCATTTATAACAAGGCTTATGACTCCAAGAATCCTGTCAAAATATTTTAAATGGGTGCGTTTTTCAAAAGAAATTATGCTTTTATCAACATCAAGAAAACCTGTCGAATGATTTTACTTAAAGAAAAAATAGCAATAAAAGGATAATGTTAGAAAATACATTTAGATTAGATGGAAAGGTTATCGTAATAACTGGTGCAGCAGGATTTTTAGGACGAATGCATGCTGATGCTGTTGCTAGTTTTGGCGGTATTCCAATCTTGTTAGATTTGAAGCAAGAAAAAGTTGAAGATTTATCAAACGCTTTAAATATTAAATATAATATAGATTCGCAAGGATTTGTTGTCGATATTACTAAAGAGAAAGATATTAGTAATAACGTTAAAAAAATAGTAAAAAAATATGGCCATATCGATGGTTTGATAAACAATGCAGCAAATAATCCAAAGATGGAATCTAACAGTGAGATAAATTTTTCACGTCTTGAAAACTTCTCTGTTGATGCCTGGAAAAATGATATCAGCATTGGCCTAACCGGTGCATTTTTATGTGCAAAGCACTATGGTTTGGAGATTTCAAAAAATCCTAATGGCGGAAGTATTATTAATATCTCATCAGATTTAGGATTAATTTCTCCAGATCAAAGATTGTATGCGAAGAAAGATGTTTTAGATGAACTTCAGCCTGTTAAACCAATAACATATTCTGTCATTAAAACAGGACTTATAGGCTTAACAAGATACCTTTCTACTTATTGGATAAGTAAAAATGTACGATGTAATGCTATATGTCCAGGCGGAGTAGAAAATGGTCAATCGCAGGATTTTTTAAATAATGTAAGCACAAGAATACCAATGAATAGGTTGGCCAAACCTGATGAATATCAGGGCACTTTAGTCTGGATGTTAAGTGATGCTTCAAGTTATTTAAATGGAGCAATTATTGCAGTCGATGGAGGTAGAACAGCGTGGTAGATGAGTCGATTGTGTTTCCTAAAAAAGAATCAGCAAGGTTTTGTCTTGTTGGCTCAGGTAAGGTCCTTACTTCGTTCGCCAAAATGCTTTTGGATAATGACTTTGCTCCACCTATTTTAGTTACTTGGAAAAAATCCTTACACGAAAGAGATTTTCATCTTTTAAGAGAAAATAGTAACTACGAAAACATTTTTGAATTTGCCGCAATTAATAATTTGTCTTTGATTGAAGCTAACAATATTAATGACCAGTCATTAATAGAAGAGCTTAAGTCTAAAAATGTGAATATTATTTTTTCTATAAGTTCTAGATGGATTTTTAGACAACCAATAATTGATGCTTTTAATAATTTGGTAATTAACATTCATGGGGGTTATCTTCCAAGGGATAGAGGAAGTGTGGTTTACTCAAAAATATTGAATGGTGCTTCAGAACTTGGTGTAACTATTCATTTAATATCCCTTTCAGTGGATGCAGGACATATTCTTTTTAGAGTTAAGAAAAATATTGATATTAGCAGTTTTTCAATCGATAAAATTACTACTATCATTCAAAATTTATCTACTGGTCTTCTTAATAAATTTCTGGATAAGCTTTCTAAAGGAAATGCTTTAACTTGTACCCCTCAAAATAACGATGAAGGCATATATATGCCGCAGCCCTACACGGAGCTAAATGGGTTTATAGATTGGAAATGGAAACTTCGTCACATTGAATCTTGTATAAGAGCTTTTGGTCGTCCGATGCCTGGAGCTGCAACTTTTTACAAAGAAAAAAAAATAAAGGTGCTAGAGGCTTATTGTGAAAATATAGATTTTGAATTTCACCCCTTATATTTTGGAAGAATTGTTAATATCACTACCCTTGGTTACGCTAAAATTGCAACCGAAGATGGATTATTAGTTATAACCAAAATAGAGTCTGATGGATGTGAGATTCTGCCTAGTGAGCTTCTTAAGGCGCCGAATATTCTTTATACTCCATCAGACGTACTTGAGAAGGCGAGGATAGAAAGCAAACCCTCCTTACAAATGGCTCCGATAACTAACTCACCCACCAGTAAATAATTTTTGTTAAATTAAACTAATCTGATTAGCTGCCTTATGTCTATATTATCTGCACATCAACCACACTTTTTACCTTGGCCATCATATTTTTTGAAGATATTGCGAAGTGATGTTTTTATTATTTTAGACGATGTTCAATTCAGGAAGAATTATTTCCAAAATAGATGTGAAATTTTGGGTGTAGGATGTAAAGAAAAACAATGGCTTACACTCCCAATTAAAAAAAATATTTCGTCAAAATCAATGATAAAAGATATTCCTTTTTCAGAAAAATTCCATGTGAATGATATTCTTCTAAAATTAGAGTTATCTTACTGTAGGTCTCCATTTTATGAGCTAGTCTATACAGACCTGAAAAATCTACTTCTTTCTCTAGATAAAAGTTTATGTGACTTCAATATAAAAACCTTATTATGGTGTTTGAAGATTTTAAACATCCAAAAAGAAGTAGTAATTTCCTCTAACATAGGTATGCCAATTGAGCAGAATCCAACTCAGAAACTTATTAATCTATGTCTCCACTACAATGCTTCTTCATATTTATCAGGACCTGGCGGAAGGAATTATATGGATCTTTGTTTATTTCGAGAAAATAAAATTAATGTACTTTGGCATGATCCAAAGGATATTAATTTGAGTTATAACCAATCGTTTAATCCGTTTATTCCCAATCTTTCAATCTTAGATATGTTTTTTTATGTTGGATATGATAAATCAGCAGCACTTTTAAGAGGCAAATAGGCTCATCAAAATGTTATTAATCTTAAAAACTCTCTTTATTTTGAGGGTCTTCAGAGCAAAATTAGTCAACGTTTTGATAAACCTGCCGCTCATGCCTAATAAAAATTTTTTAAAGCCCAGAACCTCTGATGTTTTGTATATTTTGGGCTGCGGGTCTTCTGTGAATGATTTGTCAGATAGGCAGATCGATTTAATAAATAAATCTGACTCCATTGGAATCAATTTATTTATTGTGCATGAATTAATAAAGCCAAGTTATTACAGTGTTGAAGTTGTTGATAGTGGACATGATGATAAAGTAAAAAATTCACAAATGTATTGCACTTTACTGAAGGAAAAAACAGTAAGAAATAAAAATCTTAAGTTCATAGCTACTCTAGAGAGCTGGTCGACTGTGAAAAGAATAATTCCGGATATACTAAAATATGGTGAAGTTAATTTGGTTCAACAAGTCGGAATTCCAGGAAGATCGGTTAAACATTTCTCTAAATTGCATCAATTTGCTATTTCAAGATCAATTAAGAAGTTGCTTAGTCCTGAAATGACATTCGGAAAAAATGCAAGTGTTGTCTCGCTAGTTTATTTTGGAATTCTTCGAGGTTATAAAAATATTGTATTGTGTGGCGTAGATCTTTCAGCTGAATATTTTTGGGAGGGAAAATCTGGAGCCTTGAAATACCCTGGCTGTAAAGATTTTATAAATATGCATAAGTCCAATGGCATCAATCACAAAACGGATTTGACGCCATTACCAGTCTCATGTGTCTTGTCATCTATCAACAATTCAGATTGTGGAACAAAGCTCTGGGTTGGAACATCATCTTCCAAGTTATCAGGCAAACTGCCGGTATTTCCTTTTACTGATCAATACACTTCACAAAGCTAATAAATATTTGAAGATTTCTTATAAAAGGCTTTGGTACCTCTGATTCTCTTATTTAAAGAGCACTACAAGAAGCAATTAAGTTAAAATCTTTAAATAATTATTAGTGCAAAATAATGAAAAAATTAAGTTTCTTTAAAAAAATACTTTATCTTCTTGGCGAAGATGCTAAAAAGATTCCATTATTAATTATATTTGTTCTGATGCTGTCAATAATTGATTTAGTTGGCATAAGTATGGTTGGTCCATATCTATCTATTATTTTACAACCTGAAACACTGACTCAAAATTATGAAAGCTTAGGGTTTATATTTGAAAAATTTGAGAGCATCGAGTCTTTAGTCTTATTTTTGGGCTTATTATTAATAGCTGTATTTGCTATTAAGACGCTTGGTGGAATTTTATTAAACCGAGTTATTTTAATCTTTTGCTATTCTCAAGGATTAAAGTTGAGGACTTTTTTAATGTCTGCCTACCAAAACTTACCATATGAGGAATTTATAAATCGTAATAGCTCTGAATATATTTTTAATATGCAGGTCTTAACCGAGCAATATTTTAAACAAATTCTTCAGTCAATTTTGCGGATTGGTAGCGAAAGTATTGTAATAATTCTCATATCTATTTTACTAATTTGGACAGACCCAATTGCGTTTTTCGCACTCTTTTTATTGATGTCTTTATCTTTATTGATCTATGATTTGATCTTTGCATCAAAATTAACGAGCTACGGTAAACTATCAAACGAGAACTCAGTTCAGTTGACTCGTGGTATTCGTGAGGGAATGAGTGGAATTAAAGAGATCCGAATTCTTGAAAAAGAAAATTACTTTTATGATTTATTAAAAAAAGGTGCTGAGGGTTATCGAACTGTAAATGTAAAGCATCAGGTTATTGCTGCTGCCCCAAGATATTTTTTAGAGCTGATAGTAATTTCTTTTATAGTCTTAATTACAGCAATGAATCTCTTTCTTGGTAAAGATTTAAATGATCTTTTACCAGTCCTTGGCATGTTTGGTGTTGCAAGTATAAGAATATTACCTTCTATAAATCAGATCGTTGGCGGTTTAGTTCAAATAAGATTTGGAAATAATGCAATTGATATTCTATATGAAGATTTTAAGAAACTTGCTGATAATCCAAAGCATTTTGCTTCCAATACTAATACAGATGATTCAGAGGCTGACTTTGGTTCGTTCGACTCTATAAGAATGGAATCAGTTTCATTTAAGTATAAAAATAGTGAAAGTCCGACAATTTCAAATCTTACTTTCTCAGTTCAAAAAGGCGATTCTATAGGTATTGTTGGAGCCTCTGGAGCAGGAAAAACAACTTTTATTGATATTTTTCTAGGTTTATTACAGCTAGAAAGCGGAGAAATTTTTTACAACAACAAGTCAATTGTGGGGCGAGAGAATATTTGGATGTCAAAAGTTGCCTATATCCCTCAGCAGGTCCTTCTTTTGGATGATTCTTTAGTTAACAATATCACACTAACTTCTAATAAAGGCCACACTGACGAAAAGAAGCTTATGTCTGCAATAAAAAAAGCAAGACTTAATGATCTAGTAAAACAATTACCTGATGGCGTATACACAAAACTTGGCGATAATGGATCTCGTATATCAGGAGGACAAAAACAACGTGTTGCGTTGGCGCGAGCGTTTTACCATGATAGAGAGGTGCTTGTTATGGATGAATCAACAAGCTCGTTAGATAAAGATACTGAGAAGGAAATAGTTGATGAAATCAAGAGGTTGCAAGGTATCGTAACAATGATAATAATCTCTCACAACATGGCGACAATTGAGAACTGTAATAAAGTTTATGAAATCCAAAAAGGAGGAATCAAATTATTATGACTACCTTTTTGATTATTAAATTTAAGTTAATTTTATAAAAACTTTGGTCATAGGTTTAAGATGAATATTCTCATGCCACTTAGTACAAATGGAAAACTGCCAATTAACAATGCGCTAAAAAAGACTTGTTTAGCTGTAGCTTTATCGCAAAAAGAAAATAGAAATATTAAAGTTTTTGGCCTTGTTGAGAAAATTGTATTGGATATGTCTTATAGACAATTGATTTCTACGGGAGTAGAAATTTTGCCAACCAACTCAAAAAGCATCACTAATAACATTTTTAAAGTCAGACAGTTAATAACAAAACGACAGATTGATATCATTCATTGCGGTGGATTTAAAAAATTAGTATTTTTTTATATTTTAACTATATTTTTAAAGGCGCGCCCTTTGATCATAATGTCAGACAGAAGTACCGAGAGATGGGAAGATAAATCCGCAGTATTTATTTCAAGCCTCATTCTTTGGTTAACAAAACCTTATTTGCATGTTTTAAATAACAATCATTTTCAGTATTTAAAAGATAAAAAATCACTATATAAAGAATTAATAATGGTACCCAATCCAGTTGAGTCCTATAAAGGTAATTTAAGAAATAAAATAAATCTTCAAAACAAACGATTGAATGTTTGTTATATCAAGTCAATAAGATCGGATACAGGACATGACCATATTATTGACTTAGGTCTTATGATTAAGGCTAACAAATCTAAGATCTTGATACATATTATTGGAGATGGAGCTCTTTATTATGATTTCCTCAAAAAGATTTCCAAATATAATTTAGAGGGTATCATCAAGACATATGGATTTTTAGAGCATGCAGAAGCACTTTCAACTTTATCTGAGATGGATCTTGGCATCACCACTAGCCCGATTGAGATGATGTCTAATTTTGTTTTGGAATCTTTTTCAGTTGGCCTACCAGTTGTCGGATATCAAACTCCAGGTATTGAAGATATAATCATTGACGGTGTTAATGGCCATTTAATAAATCCTGGCGATACAGAGGCTTTTTTTAAATGTATTGAAGATTTATCAAAAGATAATTCAACTATAACTGAAATGGCTAGTAATGCTGAGTTTTCCTCTAAAGAGTATTCACCACTAAAAATTGGAAATAAATTTTTAGAGTTTTATAAACAAATAGGAAAAATAATATGTTAGATTTTACAAACAAGTCGGTCTTGGTGGTTGCTCCACATTTAGATGATGTTGAGTTAGGTATGGGAGGAACATTAAACAAAATAAGTCGAAGTAATCCAAAATCCATAAACTATATCGGTCTTTCTTTCCCCCCAAATGTGGATCATGAAAGTTATATGAAAGAATTCTGGGAGAGTAATAGAGAATTTAATATTCCTAAAGAAAACTATACCTTTAGATCCTATGATCCTAGAGATTTATTCACGAGTCGATTGGATATATTACAATTAATGTATGACCTAAACAAAGAGATATCTCCTGATATAGTATTCATACCAAACAGTCAGGATGTCCATCAATCTCACCAAGCTGTTCACCAGGAAGGAGTAAGAGTATTTAAAAATTCTACCATTTTAGGATATGAGTTGCCTTGGAATAGTATAAGGATGAATATGGATGTGTTTATTTCATTAGATGAGGAAGACGTTTTAGTCAAACAAAGAGCTATAAATTCTTTTGGAAGTCAATTTAGCAGAACCTTTTTTGAAAATAATATTCTCTCTAGTTTAGCTGAGGTAAGAGGCAAACAGGTTAACAAAAAATATGCGGAATGTTTTGAGCTAATAAGGATGGTTTGTTAGTGAGAAGATTTTTTTATTAGTTCTCCTTCAACAACTTGTGCTATGAATATTAAAATCGTATCTATCTTAGATGCAATAGCTTTAATGATCTTTGCAGTAGATATGGGTACATATTTTTTTGAAATTAATTTTTTTTTAAGATACTTACCTTTTCTGCTTGGGCTTAACTTCATAGTATTTATTGCTGCGCGATCTAAAGATTATATTAATCTCTCGATTGCACTCACAATTATATTTCTTTGTTGCATGACTTGGAATCAAGATACAAGTCTTAATATTTCATCGATATTGATTAATATATCTCTAGGATTATATTTATATCTTAGACATCCAAATAGAAAAGCTATTTCATTTTTAATGATATTTTTTCTAATGATGTTAATTGGTCGAGTCTACATTAGCTTCGATGATTTCGAACAGATTCTAGCCGGTGGAAGTGTGAACTATGTTTCGGTAATAGCGCTTTCTGCCTGTGCTTTGTACTATACATTTAATTCTAAAAAAAATACTCCCGTAAATATTTTTCCTGCATTATTAACTTGTGCTTTATGCGTATTAACTACTGGAAGATCTGGATCGGTTAGCTCTATTATTTTGTTAGTTGGATTATTTTTATATAACTATAAATTCATGAAAAGAAAAGCATTGACTAATTTATCTTATATAGCAATCTCATTAACAACCTTTTTAGCGATTATAGAATACTCTAATTTTTTATACGCATTAGATAATCCCTCCAGTATTTTCTACAGGTTTAGTCAGATTTATACCGATGAAGGAAGGGCTCTCATTATAGTTGAGTATTTTACTAACTTCGGCTTTTTTGATTTCCTTTTTGGTAAGGGTAACAACAGTATTTTTGAGGCTACAGGCCTATCTGTACATATTTCTTATCTTCAGTGGCACATAAGCCTAGGAGTATTTGCAATACTAATTTATGTGTTAGTTCTTTTTGCGAATTTTAAATTGTTCTTAACAAACAAACTCTATTGGTTGATAATGACTGTATTAATTTTAAGAGCAGCGACTGATCATATAATGCTGACGGCTGGTTTTATTTTTGGCCCTCTTATAATTTATTTCTGTGCTGTGGTATATCATCCATATTATTTAAAATTAAAAACTAAAATCTGATTCTTAGAGTAATATTTTTATCAATGAAAATTTGCGTCATCATCCCTTCATTTTATCCAGCGATCTCTTATGGAGGGCCGATATTTTCTTCGTTAAATATTTGTAAAGAACTCTCAAAAATTCCGAATTTAGAAATAAATGTTTCTACCACAAACATAAATATGAGCGAAGATAAGTTAAAAGTTTTAACGAATAGATGGGTTAAGTTTAGTGAGAGATTTTATGTTAAATATTACAATGTATTACATTTAGGTTTTTCTTTAAGCTTGTACTTAAACTTATGGCGTGATATCAAAAAAGCTGATGTAGCTCATATTCAAGGAATTTTTAATTCCCCCATTCCTTTGGCACTTTTCTGTGCCGCTGCTCTACGGCGCCCAATTATATTGTCTCCTAGAGGTGTCCTAGGAGGTTGGTGTTTAGAAAGGCGATATATATTGAAAAAGATTTGGCTAAACTTTTTCATCAGACCTTTTGCTTTAAAAGTAATTTGGCACGCAACAGGAGATTCAGAAAAAGAAGAAATATTATTACTTTACCCCAGGGCGCAGGTTAAGGTTATATCAAATGGTGTCTTTATAGATGAATTTAGTAAGTCTAAAAGCCTTAATAAGAAGGACTACATTCAAATGTTTACAAATAATCGTTGTGAAAAAGTAAGCAAAATAGTAGTTAGTATGGGCAGATTAACCGAAAAGAAAGGCTTTGATATTCTAATAAAAGCTTTTAATAAAGTTTTATTACAACATAGGGACTCCTACCTTTTAATTGCTGGTCCAGATGAGTCCGAGGGTAAAAATTTATTAAGGCTAATTTCAGAATTAAATTTAAAGCAGAATGTATTTTTGATCGGCGCCTTAGAAAATCAAAAGAAAATTGATTTTTTAGCCAATGCAGATTTATTTGTCTTACCTTCCCATAATGAAAATTTTGGCAATGTTTATGTTGAAAGTTTGGCTGCTGGAACACCTATCGTTGCAAGTTTAAATACTCCTTGGCAAAAGGTTGAGGATTATAATTGCGGTAAATGGGTTGCAAATAATGTAGACACTACATTTAGAGCAATGCTTGAACTTTTAAGAAATGATAGGACAATAATGAGAAATAATAGTTTAGAATTTTCAAGAAATTATGATTGGTCTGAAGTTGCTGAAGAATTTAAGACTTTATTTAAAAAATTATTGTAAATTTTTTATATTCCAAAGACTACATCTGAAGTTAAATAATAATCAATAGATCAATATCATAATTAGACCTTAATTTTAATCGTTATTTTAACTTGTTAGGTTTTTATAATTATTTTGCTAGACAGTTATTATAGGGTATTAAGTAGAGTGTATAATTTTACTAAAATTTTTATATCTATATTTTTAGAAAATTTAGGAAATTTTAACAATCTTTACTTCATCAAGGATTAATAATGAAAGACTTTATAAGATCAATCATAAGAAAATTTGGATATGATATTAATTATTTTGGAAGGTATAAAATCCTAAAACATCTTGCCATAGACTTAGTATTAGATGTTGGTGCGAATCAAGGTCAATATGGAAAAAGCTTGAGAAGAGGCGGTTATAAGGGAAATATTATTTCGTTTGAACCGCTTAATTGTGCTTTTAATCAATTAAAACTTCGCTCAAAGTATGATTCATTATGGCAGGTTAATAATTATGCCCTTGGTAATGAAAATACTGATTCTATAATTAATATTTCTGCTAATTCTTATAGCAGCTCTATTTTAAGTATGACCAATGCCCATTCAAATCTCTCAAATGAGTCAGCTTTCGTCGGTGAACAGAATATTGTTGTAAAAACCTTAGATAGTGTGTTTGAAAATATCGTAGATAGTGATAATAATATTTTTCTCAAAATTGATACCCAGGGTTATGAAAAAAAAGTTATATTGGGGGCATTAAATTCATTAGAGAAAATTGTTGGTATTCAGATAGAGGTTTCTATGATTGAGCTTTATAAAGAAGAAGATTTATTTATAGATATGATTAATTTTCTTGACTCAAAAGGGTTTAAGACTATTTCTATTGAAAGTGGTTTTTTTGATCATAAAACTGGTTACTTGCTTCAAAGTGACCTAATTTTTATAAAGAAGTAATAATGAAAGCTGTAATACTTGCTGGTGGTTTTGGAACAAGATTGAGTGAGGAGACTGATACTCGTCCAAAGCCAATGGTTCAAATTGGAACAAAGCCAATTTTATGGCACATCATGAAACTTTACTCTTTCTATGGCCATAATGATTTTTTAATTCTTTTAGGTTACAAGGGTCAATATATAAAAGACTTTTTTGCCAATTACTTTTTAAGCCAAAGTGATGTGACTATAGATATGACGAACGGCAATACAGAAATATTAAACAATACTAGCGAGCCCTGGAAAATTACATTAATTGACACAGGTTTAAATAGCATGACTGGAGAGCGAATAAAACGAGCTGAAGAGTATATAGGCAACGAACGCTTTATGTTAACTTACGGAGATGGTGTTTCAGACATCAATATCAAAAAATTAGAAGATTTTCACATAGCTCATGGGAAAACAATCACAATGACATCTATACAGCCTGAGGGTAGATTTGGCGCACTATCAATAGATGAAGATGATAGGGTCTCAAATTTTCTTGAAAAGCCTAAAGGCGATTTAGGCTGGATAAATGCTGGATTTTTTGTTTGTGAGCCAAAAGTCTTTACATATATTGATAAAAATTCTAATGAAGTATTCGAAGAAATGCCTTTATCAAAACTAGCAAATGATGGCGAACTATACACTTTTAAACATTCTGGTTTTTGGAAACCAATGGACAGTTTAAAAGATAAAAATGATTTAAATGACCTTTGGCAATCTAGATCAGCTCCATGGAAAATTTGGGATTGATAGTTTTTCGAATATTTTTTTTTCAATCATAATTCATGCATAAAAAAAAATTATTGATAACCGGCGGATTGGGTAATCTTGGTTCCTGGATTTTAGAATATGCTTCGCAGAACTTCGAGGTTACAGTTCTTAGTCGCACCGATAAAAAGATAGACGTTGAATGTTCTTTTGAATTAATTATTGCAGATATATCTGATAAGCAAAGTCTTCAAAATTCATTAGATGGTAAAGAATTTAATTATGTTATTCATGCCGCTAGTGTTAATGATGGTTTTGTCGAAGGTTATTCAGATATTGCATATAAAATAAATGCTTTCGGAACTCGAAATTTGATTGAGTCATTAGATTTCAGTTCAATAGAGCATTTTATATATTTATCAACCTTTCAAATATATGGAACATATTCAGGATTAATTACCGAAAAAACGATTCCAAGACCTTTGAATGATTACGGTTTGTCTCATTTAACAGCTGAGTATTTTTTATATAACTTTATAAAAAATAATAAATTCTCTATCATCAGACTTTCAAATAGTTACGGGTGCCCAAAGGATATAAATTCAAATAAGTGGTATTTAGTATTAAATGATTTATGTAAATCAGCAATAAAATATCAAGAAATTAGAGTTGCTGGAAACGGAAAGTCTTTAAGGGATTTTATCTGGATGGGCGATGTTTCAAAAGTATTGCTTAAATTAGTGGAATTCAAACCTACAAATGATATTTATAACTTATCTTATGGTGAATCCTTATCAATCCAAGATATTGCAAATAAAGTAAAATATGCTTATGAAAAATTTTATGATAAAAAAATTAAAGTTATCTTAAATCTTGATGATAAGAGTAATCCAAACCAATCTTTAATAATTGACTCAAATAAAATAAAAAATAAGTTGAACATAAGCTACAGTGAAAAATTTACTGATGAATCAATTAAAATTTTTAAATTATTAACAAAGACATGAAAAATATTCTTATAACTGGACATAATGGGTATATAGGACCTCACATGATTGAAGTGCTTAGAAAGAAAAATAAATACCAGATATATGGTTGCGACATAAATTTCTATAAAGATAGCGCATGGCGCGCTCTTCCAAGTCCAGATATCTCCTACAATACAGACTTCAGAAACTTAACTTTGGAGGAACTATCTAAAATTCACACTGTTATACATCTTGCTGCTATTTCAAACGATCCCATGGGAGAGCTTGATCCAGAGATAACACTCAATATTAATGCTAAGGGCACTATTGATTTTGCAAAGAAATGTAAGTTAGCTGGCGTAAGTCGTTTTTTAATGTCTAGCTCATGTTCGATATATGGTAAATCTGATATGGAAAATATGTCTGAAACAGACCCCACTGAACCTCTAACAACTTATGCTAAATCAAAAATATACGCTGAAAATGAAATGCTTATGCTCAATTCAGATGATTTTTGCATAAGCTTTTTAAGAAACTCTACCGCATATGGAGATTCACCTAATTTAAGAATCGATTTGGTTGTAAATAATTTTTTAGCATGTGGTATTTCTTCTAATGAGATACGAATCATGAGTGATGGAACGCCCTGGAGACCGCTTATTCATTGTCGTGATATAGCCAATGCATTTTTATTGTTTGTAGAGGCGTCGTCTAATTTAATCAATGGTCAGATTGTTAATATTGGATCAAATAATCAAAATTTTCAGGTAAAAGATGTTGCTGACATTGCGCAAGAAATATTACCAAATTGCAAAGTTATATACACTGGAGAAGCGATAAATGACTCGCGCGATTATAAGGTTAATTTTGATAAATTTACGACTTTATTTCCAAATTTTATACCTGAGTATGAACTCAAATCCGGAATGATTGATTTAGTTGCAAAGATGATTGAATTCAATTTTTCTCAAGAACACTTTCTTTCAGATCAATTTTATAGATTAAATGTAATATCAAAAAAATTAAATTTATTATCATGAATTTCATTAAAACAAATTTACAAGACGTATATCTAATTGCTCTAAATAAAATTGAGGATGAAAGAGGCTTTTTCGCTAGATCTTTTTGCTCAAATGAATTTAAGAAATATAATTTAAACCCAAATTTTGTTCAGCAAAATATATCTAATTCGTATCAACTGCACACATTAAGAGGTATGCACTATCAAATTGGTAAATATGCAGAAGATAAATATATAAGATGCCATAAAGGCTCTATTCAAGATGTAATTATTGATTTGAGAAAAAATTCTACTACTTATTTGCAACATCAATCATTTAACCTGTCAGAAAAGAATTATACTGGTTTGTATGTTCCAAAGGGTTTTGCTCATGGTTTTATAACTCTTGCAGAGGATGTAGTAGTGAGCTATCTGGTATCAAGTAACTATGACAGTAAGAGTGAAAGAGCCATTAGATGGAATGATCCATTATTTAGTATTGATTGGCCAACACCCTCACCAGTTATATCTGAAAAGGATTCAAATCTAGCTAATTTTAATTCTATTAAGAATGGCCTAAATAATAATTATTTAGATTCAGATGAATGATTTTCTTATAATTTTTTTAATTAAATAGATGGAAAAAGTTGAGTGTATAGTTATTGGAGCCGGCGTTGTCGGACTTTCTATTGCTCGTGAACTTTCTTTAATTAACCTTAATCCAATTATCGTTGATTCTGAGGCATCATTTGGGCAGGGCATTAGTAGTCGCAATAGTGAGGTTATCCATGCAGGCATATATTATCCTAAGAATTCATTAAAATCAGAGCTTTGTTTAAGAGGGAAAAATTTATTATACGAATATTGTGCCGATCGAAATATACCTCATAGAAGATGTGGAAAATTAATAGTAGCTACATCAAAAAAAGATGAAAATAAATTAGTAGATCTATTGACTCTTAATAAAGATATAGATGATTTGAATCTGTCGCTTATTACAAAAAAAATGGTAAGTTCGCTTGAGCCTAATGTGAAAAGTCATTCTGCAATCTTGTCACCCACTTCGGGTATTATTGATTCACATTTATTTATGGAATCATTAATCACAGACATAAATAGTAATAATGGATTGCTTGTTTCAAATACTAAAGTTACCTCTATAGAGAGAAAAAATGATACTTTTGAGGTTTCTTTTTCAATTGAAGGATCTACTTATTCAATGAACTGTGATTATCTTATAAATTCATCAGGTTTGGGGGCTCAAAATACAGCTAATTCTATAAAAGATTATCCAAAAGAGCTCATTCCTAAATTACATTTATGCAAAGGTACATATCTATCTTTATCGGGTATAAAACCTTTTAAAAGACTTATCTATCCAGTTCCTCCCGAAAGGATGGAGGGTTTGGGAATTCATTCAACAATTGATCTTGAAGGAAATGTCAGATTTGGTCCAGATACCGAATATATTAAAAATGAAAATTACATAGCTGAACCAGGTAAAATAAATGAATTTATTCAATCTATTTCAAAATATTATCCTAATTTTAATCATAATAAGCTTCATCTTGACTATTGTGGTGTAAGGCCAAAATTACAAGGGCCAGATGATGGATTTGTTGATTTTGAAATACAAAATGGAGCTGATTATGGATTTGATGGTTTAGTTAATTTGTTTGGAATTGAGTCACCTGGCTTAACTGCTTCACTTGCGATTGCAGAAAAAGTGGGGGCAATGATAAAAACTTAAAATAAATACAAACAAATAATGAAAGCAACTTTTCTTGGATAATTTGATTATAATTTCATAGAACCTCAAAATTCAATTATTTATACCTATGTTAAACGATCTAACCGTTATCATCATCACGTATCAAGAAGAAAATAATATACAAGATTGTATTAAATCAGTTCAATCAGTAACAAATAATATTCTTATAGTTGACTCCTTTTCTACTGATAACACTCAAAACATAGCCAAAGAGATGGGTGCAACTTGTTTAGAGTATGATTTTATCTCTTATGCTGATAAAAGAAATTGGGCTCAAAATAATAATCCTTTTAAAACAAAATGGGTTATCCATATCGATGCTGATGAAAGATTTAGTGAAGAATTGTCTTTGTGGTTTTTAAATATTTTTCCAAATATTAAAGATGAATTTGATGGCTTTATTTTTAGTAGAAAAATTTATTTTTTAAATAAATGGATTAAACATGGCGATCAGTATCCAAATTATCACTTAAGGTTATTTAAAGCTGAAAATGGGTATGTTGAAAACAAGGCTTACGATAGTCATTTTAAACTAAAAAATGGAAAGACAAAAACCGTCAAGTCATGCGACATAATAAATAATGTTACTGATTCTCTAGATAACTTTATTTATTCTCATAACAAATGGGCAACTTTAGAAGCGAACGACATTGTTAAAGGTGTTAATCAAACCCAAGGTGATATTATCCCAGATCTCTTTGGCAATCCAATGGAAAGAAGAAGATGGTTGCGATTAAAAATTTTTAACAAATCACCTTACTTTATTAGAAGTTTTATGTATTTTTTTTATTTATATGTTTTAAGACTGGGATTTTTAGACGGCAAACAGGGCTTGATATTTTTCGTCCTTCAATCATTTTGGTTGAGATTTTTAATCGATGCTAAGGTTTTTGAAAAAAAAATAAAATCAGATTAAAAATGACACTTATTATAATGTCCTAGCCACCTAAATTTTAATTAAATATTAGTTTACAATTAAAAGTCTGGAGACAAAAAAATAACTTTTAAATTAAGATGATAATTTCATGAAAAGAATTTTAGTATGTGGTGCAGGCGGTTTTATCGGAGGTGCCATGGTTAAAAAGCTTAAATCCGAAAAGCATTGGGTTAGAGGTGTAGATATTAAAGAGCATGAGTTCATTAATATGAGTGATTTGGCAGATGATTTTGTCTTGGGCGATCTTCGTGATTCCATGGTATGTGATAAATTATTTTCAGGCGGTATAGATGAAATCTATCAATTCGCCGCGGATATGGGCGGTGCTGGATATATTTTTACCGGAGAAAATGATGCTAATGTTATGCATAATTCTGCAAAGATTAATATAAACATTGCTGAACAATGCGTTGAAAAAGGAGTTTCAAAAATTTTCTACTCTTCTTCGGCTTGCATTTATCCAGAATATAATCAGCGAGACCCTGATAATCCTCTTTGTTCTGAAAGTTCTGCATATCCTGCAGCACCTGACTCTGAATACGGTTGGGAAAAATTGTTTAGTGAGCGTTTATGGTTGGCATTTGCTAGAAATTACAATCTTACAGTAAGAATTGGAAGATACCACAATATTTTCGGTCCTTACGGCACCTGGGATGGTGGAAAAGAAAAAGCACCTGCTGCAATGTGCAGAAAGGCTGCCTTGGCCAAAGAAGGAGATTCAATTGAAGTTTGGGGGGATGGTCTTCAAACAAGGTCTTTTCTCTACATTGATGAATGTATCGAAGCAACTCGTCGATTGATGGATTCAAAATATTCAGAACCTCTAAATATTGGTTCAGATCAAATGGTAACTATAAATGAGCTAGCTAATATAGCGATAACTCTCTCAAGAAAAAATTTATCAATAAATAATATTCAAGGTAAGGATTTCCTTTTAAAGTACGGATTTGAATGCCCTATTGGAGTTAGAGGAAGAAATTCAGATAACGCTTTATTCCTTAAAAATATTGGATGGACTGTCAAAAGTAATCTGGAATCTGGTATGGCTGAAACATTTCCTTGGATTGAAAGTCAAACGAAATTTGGCAAAAACTCTATTTAAAAAAATATTATCAAAATTCTTAAATAATCCAATATTTCACTGTAAGTTTTTATAAAAGGTTTTATGCTTAATTATCTAAGTTAAAAAAAGAGAAATGAACATATTGATTGTTACCCAAGTTTATCATCCCGATACTTCATCCGTATCACAACACATGACTGATCTAGCTGAAAATTTAGCATTAAGGAGTCACTCAGTTGAAGTGATATCTAGTCGTTATGGTTATGATTCTGACAATTTTTACCCTAAAAAAACTCAAAATAAGGGAGTATTAATCAACAGAGTTCTTCACTCTAATTACGATAAAAAATATTTCTTTTTTAGAGCTCTTAACTTTTTAAGTTTTAATTTTTCTTTGTTAATTAATTTAATGATCAGAAGAAGATCAGTCGATATTGTTATCGGTACTACCGTTCCTCCATTTTCAGCCTTAATTGGCGTTATCTTTGCAAAGATTCAAAAAGTCCCATTCTATTTTTGGGTCATGGATCTGCAACCTGAATTGTCTATCTCCTCAGGATTATTAAAAGAAAAATCTATATCGGCTTATTTTTTTAGATTTTTAGGCGACTTGATCATTAGAAATTCTAGCAAGCTAATATCTCTAGATAGATTTATGACCGAACATTTAAAACAAAGAGGTGCTCTTTCAAGCAATATTCATGAGATACCGGTTTGGCCTGTTAGCAAAGATTTTTATGATGGTAATCGAAGCTCTAATCCTTTTAGAGTAAAAAACAAATACGGCGATAAAATCGTAATCATGTACTCAGGAAATCACGCTTATGTGCATCCCTTAAAAACTCTTCTTGAAGCAGCAAAGACATTAAAAAGTGATCCGAGATTTTTATTTTCTTTTATTGGCGGAGGAGTAAGAAAAAAAGAAGTAACAGAATACAAATTAAAATATCAGCTTTCAAATATAGTGCAGCATGAGTATCAACCTCGTAATTCTTTTCATATTTCAATTGCTGCGGCTGATTTGCAAGTTGTAATTTTAGGAGAAGGTCAGGTAGGATTTACTCATCCAAACAAAATTTATGGCTCTATGTTTCTTGGCAAGCCAATTCTTTATATCGGACCAGAACTATCTCATATTTCAGAAATTCTAAGTAATTTAAAAAAAAATATTTTAGTTCGCCATGGAGATGTAGACGACTTAGTCTCTTATTTAATTAACTTTGCTGAATTGAGTAATGACGAAATTTCTTTAATAGGAAAAAAAAACCTTGAACATGCAAAAATATTTTTTAGTCCTGATAGACTTTTAAATAAAATGATAAAAATTATAGAGAAACCTTAATTATGAAAGTTTTAATCACTGGAGGTGACGGTTTTATAGGTTCGGCAACGTTGAGATATTTAGCACTGACTAAATTACATGATGCTGTCGGTATGGTTCGCCCTAAAAAAAATTTTTTTCCTGAACTTCCATTAGAGTATAGATTTTGTGATCTTTTATTTGCTGAGAATGATGGACCTAATTTGAAAGATATAGATGTCGTTGTTCACACAGCTGCAATGGTTCACAGAACGAATAATTTTCAGAAAAATTTTTCAGAAGGGTTTATGAAAATGAACTGCAACGCTACTCTTAAGTTAGCTGAACACGCTGCAAAAGAAGGTGTAAAACGTTTTATCTTTTTGAGTTCTATTAAAGTAAATGGAGAGAAATCTGAATTGAATAAACCATTTAGATATGACGATCCTAAAATTGGAGATGATCCATATGGCAAGTCTAAATCTAAGGCAGAAATGGGTCTGTTAAAAATTGCCTCAAATACCAGTCTTGATGTAACAATCATAAGACCTCCTTTGGTATATGGACCTGGTGTTAAGGCTAACTTTGCAACTTTACTTAAATTTGCATCAAGAAATATTCCTTTACCACTAGGTTCTATTAACAATAAAAGAAGCTTTGTTGCATTAGATAACTTAATCAGTTTAATTGTAATTTGCATCGATCATCCTAAGGCAGCAAATGAGATATTTCTTGTTAGTGATGGAGAAGATATTTCTACTGAAAAGCTTTACACCATAATGTCTGAAGCACTTGGTAAAAAGGCCTTAGTTTTCAAATTCGATAAAAAAATTCTTAAAAGAATATTTTTATTTTTTGGTATATCTTCAATAATTAACCGTCTTTGTGATGATCTAAGAGTGGATATTCAACACACAAAAGACACACTTGATTGGAATCCTGTCATTTCTATCTTAGATGGAGTAAAAAAATGTGTACCTCAAGAAAAAAGAAATAAATCGAAATCAATGTGAAATGAATATATTACCGCTTATAGGTCGAGAAAAACCTCTCTTTTTTGAGGACATAAAAGATCGAGAAAAATTTTTGAAAGAAGTTGTCGAGTCATCTCGCTTCTTAGTAATTGGAGGAGCAGGATCGATCGGTCAATCTGTTGTTTATGAAATTTTTAAACGAAACCCCAAAAGCCTTCACGTCGTTGATATTTCAGAAAATAATATGGTAGAACTTGTACGTAATATAAGAAGCTCAAAAGGATATGCTCAAGGAGAATTTAAGACATTTGCCGTTGATTGCGGATCTATTGAATTTGAAGCCTTATTAGAGTGCGAAGGTCCTTATGATTACGTTTTTAACTTATCAGCTTTAAAACATGTAAGGAGCGAAAAAGATCCTTATACATTAATGCGAATGATAATGGTAAATATATTTAATACAATCAAAACATTGCATTTAGTAAAATTGATGAATGCAAAAAAATATTTCTGTGTTTCAACAGATAAAGCTGCAAATCCCGTAAACATGATGGGAGCCAGTAAGAAGGTAATGGAGATGTTCTTGATGAAAGAAAGCTTATCACAAGACATATCTATGGCCCGTTTTGCCAATGTAGCATTTTCTGATGGATCTCTTCTTCACGGTTTTAATCAAAGATTTTCCAAAAAACAACCATTATCTGCTCCTAATGATGTTCGACGTTATTTTTTGACGCCACAAGAATCTGGCGAACTATGTTTAATGGCTGGCTTGATTGGAAATAATAGAGATATTTATTTTCCAAAACTTAGTGAAAAATTACATTTAATCAAATTTTCTGAAATTGCTACTTCATATCTAAGAGAACATGGTTTTGAACCTTTTGAATGCAAAACTGAAGATGAGGCGAGAATTAGCTCTAAATTTTTAATACCTGAAAAAAAATGGCCTTGTTATTTTTTTAAAAGCGATACAACTGGCGAAAAAGATTTTGAGGAATTTTTTACTAATAACGAAAAACTAGATATGGATTCTTTTAACGATATAGGCATCATAAAAAATCAACCAAAGTTTGATCAAGATAAATTGGACGCTTTTTTGTTTGGAATTGAAAACCTAAGAAGTGAGGGAAATTGGAAAAAAGAAGATATTTTAAGATTGTATTTAAATATTTTGCCTGAGTTTGATCATAAAGAAACTGGAAAATACTTAGATCAGAAGATGTAATAATGGAACGTTTTTTTGATATTTTTCTTTCTGCTTTAGGTCTATTAGTTTTTTCCCCTCTATTAATTTTTGTAGCTTTGATATTAAGATTCTCGGGAGAAGGAGAGATTTTTTTTCTACAAGAACGCGTTGGAAGAAATAGAAAAGTATTTAATATATTTAAATTTGCCACTATGCTTAAAGATAGTCCAAAAATTGGAACAGGAACAATTAGCATAAAGAACGATCCGCGTGTTTTGCCTGTTGGCAAGATTTTAAGAAGAACAAAAATTAATGAATTACCTCAACTTCTTAACATATTAGTTGGAGATATGAGTATTGTTGGACCAAGACCGTTGACCTCGAAAAGTTTTGATTTTTATTCATTTGATTCTCAACAAGTAATAAAAACTGTAAAACCTGGACTTTCAGGAATTGGATCAATAGTTTTTCGTGGCGAAGAGGATATTATTAACAGCTCCAAAGCTTCATCAAACTTTTACGAAAATGTTATTGCACCCTATAAAGGGCAATTAGAGGAATGGTATGTGCTAAACAAAAGCTTATACACTTATTTCCTAGCAATTTTGGTAACAGTCTGGACTGTTCTCGTTCCAAATACAAAAATGATCTGGATCATTTTTAAGGATCTTCCTAAGCCGCCTAAGGAGCTAAAGAATGATCTTCATTATTCGTAAAAACTTGTCATACTGTCTTAAGGTTTTAATTAAATATGAGAGTTAAAAAAGTAATCATTCCAGTTGCAGGATTGGGAACAAGAATGCTTCCCGCTACAAAGGCAATTCCAAAAGAAATGCTTCCAGTATTAAATAAACCCATCATTCAATACATAGTCGAAGAAGCAATTCATGCAGGATTTAAAGAAATTATTTTGGTGACTCATTCAAGCAAGTATTCCATTGAAAATCACTTTGATAAAAGTTTTGAATTAGAAGCAACTTTAGAAAAAAGAGTAAAAAGAGGAATGTTGAAAGAAATACGAGCTATATCAAAGTTAAATATTTCTATGCAAAGCATTAGACAAGGAGAAGCTAAGGGTCTGGGGCATGCAATTCTTTGTGCTAAAAGATTAATAGGCAAAGAACACTTTGCAGTAATATTACCAGATATGCTGATTAGTAAAGATAATGGAAATGCCGGAGATTCGCTCAAAGAGATGAGATTAAACTTTGAAAACGAAGAGATTTCTTCTGTTCTTCTCGGCAAGGCAAAAAAAGAAGATATTTTAAAATATGGAGTAGCTCAAATCAAAAAGAATTCTAAATCGCCTGGGCTTGGATTAATTGAAAAAATGATTGAAAAGCCTTCGATAAAAAAAGCTCCATCTAATTTATATGCAGCAGGAAGATATATATTTAATAATGATTTCTTTACATATCTTTCAAAAGTGAATCCAGATAAATCCAATGAAATTCAATTAACTGATGCGATAGAGCTCTACATAAAAGATAGAAATAAAGTAAATGCCTTCCCTTTGGAGGGAAATATATTTGATTGTGGAGATAATGCTGATTATTTTTTGGCTAATTTAGAATTTGCAATGAAAGATCCTGTAATGAAAGCTAAAATAAAAAACTATCTAAAGACAAAGTAATTTTGATAGGTATATTAAAAAAATTAGGTTTCAATCTAAAAAATAAAAAAACAATATATCTTGTTGAATCTGATGAAGATGAAGAATTTGTAACAGAATCATTAGAAAAAGAAAAGTATATTGGTATAGATACAGAATTTAATTGGAGAAATACTTATTTCCCTGAATTATCTTTATTACAGCTATCCACCAGCTCGAAAATATTCCTAATTGATTGCTTGAAATGTAAAAAACTAAGATTTTTAAATAAAATTTTAGAAGATAAAAAAAAGGTAATTATCATGCATTCCTCAAGAAGCGATACGACAGTTTTAAATACTAATTTAAAAATAAAATTAAATAATTGCTTCGATATCCAGATTGCAGAAAAGTTTATTAATGGCGGTGAAATTAAAAATTATGGATTTATAGTTGCTAAATACTTTGGTTATGAATTAGATAAGTCAGAGACTAATTCTAATTGGTTAAAAAGACCTTTAACCAACAAACAGCTTGAATATGCTGCTGATGATGTGAATTTCCTAATACCTGTATATAAGAAGCAGCTAAAAGAATT
>MDSV01053785.1_pt1 | contig 40439 bp, 31 predicted proteins | sample 810851 | NCBI WGS metagenome assembly MDSV01 (sample SAMN05326640, study PRJNA326480) | marine metagenome | isolation source: seawater | place: Atlantic Ocean: North East | collected 2012 | reverse complement strand
TTTATCACATTTTTTCAATGCCCAGGTAGCTCAGTCGGTAGAGCAGAGGACTGAAAATCCTCGTGTCGGTGGTTCGATTCCGCCCCTGGGCACCACGCATAAAAAAACCTCGCCTTGCGAGGTTTTTTTATGCGTGGAGTTTAGGGGTGATTGAGATCCGCCGTGGTTCGACAAACTGCGATAGCAGTTTGCTACGAGCGCGTTAGCGCGAAGCCCGAAGGGGACAAACAGCCCAAAGGCTGTTTGGATTATTCCGACCCAACTCCCCTTTCTTACTCACACTTACAGTAAGGCGTAGACAGCTCAGCCGCTGAAGAGTATCTCTTGCCAGACTCTAGCAAAGTGTAATCAAAGTACTCTGACCCCGTTGATTCTTTCATCAACCGCTCCCAATATCAGGGATTTTATTCGTGACGTAACGCTTCAATCGGATCGAGGTTCGCTGCACGTCGTGCCGGAACAAATCCAAACACCACTCCAACCAGAGCCGAGAATGCAAACGCGCCAATTACAATGCTTGGGTCAATAGTTAAATCGAAACCTATGTAGGATGCTCCTATATAGGAACCTGTTAAGCCGATAAAAATGCCGATGCAGCCTCCCAGCGTGGTCAGAATCACAGCCTCCACCAGAAATTGTGTCAGCACTTCTTTTCCAAGCGCACCAATGGCTAGTCGTATGCCAATTTCCCGAGTGCGTTCCGTTACCGACACTAACATGATATTCATGATGCCGATGCCGCCCACTAACAAACTGACTGCTGCAATGGCGCTCAGGAAAAGAGTCAGTATTCCGGTCACATCTTCCAACACGCCGGCAATCTCAGAAGGATCCAACACACGAAAATCATCAACATCCGTCTCTCGAATATTGCGGCGCTCACGCATCAGTTCTTCAATTCTCAACCTGACTTCCGTATTGCTAGCACCCGAACTCACCAAAGCTGCAATAGCAGTAATATTTTCGTTACCTATAAGGCGGATTTGCACGGCACGCAGCGGTGCCAAGATAATATTGTCTTGATCATTACCGGGGCCGGCCTGTCCTTTTGGTTCCAGTTCTCCAATGACCTGACAAGTAGTTATACCGATTCGAATGGTGCTGCCTACTGGGTCAACTGCACCAAACAATTCCTCACGCACGGTTTTCCCTAAAATACAGGTGAGGCGGCCGCTCTGATATTGCTGTTCAGAAAAATCATTACCACGAATGACATTGGCATTGCGCACCGGGAAATAATCCTCGGTAATACCTGTAACGGAAGTGGACCAGTTATTGTTTCCGTAGACAGTCGTAACTTGTTTTGAGACAGTTGGCGATACTGCTTCTATTCCGAAAATGTTATTTTCCACGGCATCGGCATCTCTGAGTGTAAATTGCCTAATAGCGGATCCACTTTGCGGGCCACGTTGTTCGGCACCAGGGGCGATGAACAACAACTTATCACCGAGACTGGATACTTGAGAGGTGATGCTCGCACTAGCACCAGCACCCAGGGTGGCAACTGCAATTACCGCCGCCACTCCGATTACAATGCCAAGCATGGTGAGCAAAGAGCGCATAACATTGCGACGCAGTGCGCGAAATGCCAGCAGGAGGGCATTTAACATCATGCCGATGGTCCCTCTCTAGTAACATCGGTAGCGATGCGGCCATCCAGAAAATGGACTTCACGCTGCGCGATTTCTGCTATGTCAGGTTCATGGGTCACCATCACTATGGTAAGACCCTGCTCCTGATTCAGCTGTGTTAGCAGATGGCAAATCTCCTTGCTCATAGCACTATCGAGATTCCCCGTGGGTTCATCGGCAAGCATTACTGCGGGATCTGTCGCAATAGCACGGGCTATTGCCACCCGCTGCTGTTGCCCACCGGACAACTCTCCCGGCGTATGTTTTTCGCGCCCACTCAGCCCAACTTTCTCCAGTGCTTCACGCGCGCGACGACGTCGTTCTTTCGCCGGGACGCGCCGATATATCAGAGGTAATTCTACGTTCTCGAGTGCAGTCGTACGATTCAACAGGTTAAACCCTTGAAATACGAAGCCGATGAAATGACGCCTCAACAGCGCCCGTTTCTCCCCGGACAAATAGGCAACATCCACGCCCTGAAAAAAGTAATGTCCGCCAGTTGGGCGATCAAGACAACCCAACATATTCAAACAAGTGGATTTACCAGCTCCTGATGGCCCCATCAAGGCGACAAATTCACCCTTTTGTACGGTGAAATCAATATGGTCCAGCGCGATTACTTGTGACGCGCCGTGTCCGTAACTGCGCGCGACCTGTTGCAATCGGATAGTAGGAACGCTATCAGTTGAGGTGGCAGAATCTGGCAAAGGCGTCTCAACAGCCCCAGCCTGGCCTAATTGCGCTCCGCTCATCCAAACGGACCCCCACCTGGTAACGGAGACCTTACTTCCCTGACAATATCGATGATGAGAACTGCATCATCAGAGAGTGAACCTGATTTAATTTCGGTAAACTCTCCGTCAGAAAGACCGATCGTCACCGGCACAGGCTTTGGCTGTCCGTTTTCAAGCACCCAAACATTGTCGCCTTCTGCAGCAAGCTGCGCGACCCTCTCGTCGGAGGGCAAAAAACGCAGAGAGCGGTTCGGTACTAGCAACAATTCTTCAGTCTCTTCGATAAGAATTTCAGCTGTTGCTGTCATACCAGGGCGCAGCAACAATTCCGGATTGCTGACACTGAGCACGGTTTCGTAGGTTACAATATTGTTTACTTTGAGAGGGTTGAAGCGAACCGAAATGATTTCCGCTGTAAATTCTGCTCTGGGATAGGCATCTACTCGAAATGTGGCCTCCTGTCCCTCCCTGACCTGGCCGATATCCGCCTCATCAATGTCCAGGTGCAGCAACATGTTGGAAAGATCTTCAGCCACAATAAACATGACCGGCGTCTGGAAGGATGCAGCCATGGTCTGACCGGGATCCACTTCCCGGGAAATGATGATGCCGTCAATTGGTGAATTGATAACTGCTTTAGCCAGTAATGTCTCAGATTCTCTCAGTGCAGCAGCCGCAGCAGTTACTTGAGCCTCGGCACTCGCAACCGATGCCGCCGCCCTTAGAGAAGCCGCTTCGTCTGCTTCCAAAGTTTGCAACGAGAGCAAATCACGCTCGCTAAGATCTCTCGAGCGCCGGGTTTTTGCGTCAGCTTCGACCACAGTTGCTTGCGCCTGTGCCAGTGTTGCTTCTGCACTTTGCAATGAGGCGCGTGCAGAAGTTAGCCTGGCTTCCAGTGTCTGAGTATCCAACTGAGCTATCGTCTGCCCAACTGTCACGTTGTCATTAAAATCCACAAATACATTTTCAATAATGCCGGAAACTTCACTGCCGATTTCGACCTGTTTGGTCGGCTGCAAGGTGCCTGTGGCAGTGACAGTAATCTGTAAGTCTCCTCGCTTTGGTGCCTGCGTTACGTACTCTACTAGTGGGTCCTGCGGCTCCTGTTGCAGGAAAACTATGCCGCCACCGACCACTATAATGGGCGCCAGCCAAAGCCAATTGAGTGACCTGCGTTTGCCATCCATTCCTAACGCTTCCCTTACTTCCTGCTGTGGCGTGCTCATTTTAAAAAAACCTTGTTTAGAATTTTGGAGAACCGAAGAACAGCGGCCCTGGCTAATCGGCTCGGAAGTATTGGCTCGCCCAAACAAAGAAGCGAATTATCTCAAACTTGCCGTCAACCCGAATTGCTTGTGAATCAAATTGGGCTGATAGCAACGGAGACTTGTATTTAACCTGTGCGCAATGTGATGGCAAACGCTGGTCCACAGCAGCTCTACTCAACCCAGCCGGATACGTGCGCCTGGACGGGCTGGTCTATCCAGTCAATTTTCAGAAGCTCGAAAGCGATTCGGAGCTCGACAATGCCTGGCGTTCACGAGCCATGAAACTGGCAAACCTCAGAGGTAGCTCGATCCGCGAAATCGCCGAAAGACCTGGCCACTGGTGGTCGTTTAGAGTTTCTTCGCGCAGCTGACGAAAAAAGGGGCAAAGTAAAAACACAATAATTTCAGAATCAGTTTGCTCGAAGTTTTTAGCACACCCTGATTTCGCAATTGTAACCTACTGATTCAAATAGAGAATCGGTCGCACAGTCTACTGAAAATCCTCGTGTCGGTGGTTCGATTCCGCCCCTGGGCACCACCTCCCTTAAACTTACTGCCACTGAGTTAGACGCGTAGACTGCTTCCGTGCTTGAAAGCATCTGTTGCTAGTCACATCGAAGGTAAAAAAGACACAAATAAATCTACCGTTATATTCCCTGCATCCAATCTGCCACAGCTCTACCAATTGCATGAGGAGAGACTTCCTGCACGTAGTGCGTACCGAATACCTGCACCTCGGTCTGATTGGGGAAACTTCTCACATATTCCAGAAACGGAGCATTATTCGGAGAATCGGAAAGTAGCGCCCCAGGATTGGCTCTAATGAAAAGTTTAGGTAATTCACTTTCAGCCAACCAATCAGAATAACTCTGCACAAGAGCAGTGGTATCAGCTGGCCCGCCAGCAAATGGTAGTTCCCTCGGCCAGGTAAGAGTTGGCCTGCGACTTTCTCCTGCTTGTAGAAATGGTCTGCGGTATTCCGCCTTGTCTGCCTCGGTTAGAAAGTATCCGAGTCCGCCAATCAATATCTGCTCTATGAAGAAATTGTTCTGCAACACCACTTCTTCTCCACGCTCCGAACGAAACAGTGAGAAAGCTCCCTGCTGTGGTTCAGGAGGTAACGGCAATGTGCTCGGCCTGATGATCGCTTCCATAAAGGCTATGCCTTTAATTCGCTCGGGAAATCGTTGAGCATAACTAAAACCTACACCCGAGCCCCAGTCGTGAATTACCAGTGTCACCCGTTCAGTAGCCCCCACTTGTTCTAAAAAATCAAACAAGTAGTCACGATGGGTTGCAAACTTGTATACACCCGGCCCACTGTTCGGAAGTGGATCAGAGTCACCCAATCCAATCATATCCGGCGCTATGCACCGACCAAGGTGCTCAAGGTGGGGAATTACATTACGCCAGAGATAGGATGAAGTGGGATTGCCATGAAGGAAAATGATAGGGTCGCCACTACCGACCTCATAGTAAGCAATATCCAAACCACGAACGTTCGTTCTCTTTTTCCGTTCGGCCCAGTCTTCGCCCGACTGCGCCAATGCACGCAAAGGAATGGCTGCGGCGCCTGTCATGATGGCAAGTTGTATCAGTTCGCGGCGGTTCATAAAAATCCCAAAGTAATTCTTCAGTATTATTAGTATTGAAGATGAGGGTACTTGGAAACAAAACAAAAATACAATCGTTTCTGCCGCTCGTCCTTGAATGCTATGCACACTTATTTAGTGGCACACTCTGATTTCGTACTTACAAGTGATTGATCTAACGGAGGAATCGTCCAACACGTCTACTGAAAATCCTCGTGTCGGTGGTTCGATTCCGCCCCTGGGCACCAACTCCCTAATCTTACTTGCACTATCCCTGACGCGGTGACAGCTTCGTTACTCAAGAGCATCTGTTGCTGGACTGAATCGAAGGGAAACCCTTTAAGCTAGCCTTTCCTCAAGACTACTGTATTTTTACTCTGACCCCTTTTTTAAACAGCAATCACTTAATTCGAATAATTCCAACACTTCCTTCTATATCAATCTCGGTTCCCCACTCGTCTTAAAGCCGGTCCACTCGTTCAAGAATCTGCTGCGCATGGTGAACCTCTGAATATGCCGAACTTGATGGTTTCTTAATAAAAGCGGCCAGGATGGTGTTGAATTTTCTCTACCCGCCAACGCAGACCGCTTTATCTAGAGAGGCTCACCAACATCGAGAGCGGACATAGGTGTCACACACACAAGACTACCTGTGCTGCCGTCAGCCCGATTGAGTTGATTTACTTTCACTCAACTACGCTAATCTATTTCACGATAGCCTGATGGGGTGTATTCGATAGAACTTGGAAAATCCAATTCCTTAATCTTTGAGTGCCCAACAAAGACAGCATCCTCGGAGGCCCTGGTTGATCCGTAACGCCGCATAAAGTCATTCTCGGACTCGAGATCAGGTAGTTGACCGGTCAGCGCCAGCCGAATGACCTTCGCTACTTCTTCGGGGTTGTCACGCTGCGGATAATGTCCAGCGTTTGGCAAGACCCAGAAACTACTTTGCGCCTGTCTATCGTTTAGATAGGTATCCCAGACATGATTAGCAATTCGAGGTGGATTCACGTTATCGGCCAGCCCCCATAGATAAGCCACGGGAACCGGGCTACGCGGTAGATTCTCCAGCCAGCGCACTTCGTTAGCCTGGCGCTCCAAAAGGTAGCGACCAACATAGATCAAGGAAACATTACCCTGCTTGAACGCGAAGATATCGGAATAGGCAAGCGATTCCGGCTCTCCTTCGGTGCGCCGTGGCTGCGTCGTACGGGAAGCAAGCATTCGGTCGGCAGTGGCGGTATCGAGCATTCTCAATTGACCGGTCGACAGATTGGCCAGCGGCAGAAACATGCCACTGTTTGATAGAAAGTGATAATTAACCGTATAGCCCGGGTTTGGGTTGTCTAGGTAATTACCGAGAAATGCCAAGCCAATGCTCACACCCCGGTCATGGGTGTAGAGCGCGAAGTCTTCAAACTCAACTACTTCGCGGACGAAATAGTCGACGATCTCTGCATTCTCCGCCAACATGTAGTTGTGACCATCTAGCGGTTTATCTGAGAAACCGGAACCCGGAAAATCCAGTGTGGCGATATGATACTCGTCTTCCAGAAACGGGATCATCTTGTAATAGTCGAAACTGGAATTCGGGAAACCGTGGATCAATACCAGTTTAGGATTGGTCTCGTCTCCCCAGGTTCGGAAGAAAACATTGACCTTCTTGGCGTTGTTGTCTTCTGTAGTTGATGTCCATTCGAAATAATTGCCGCCCTCATACCAGTCCCTCGCAAGGTCCGAATAGAAGACAAAGTCATCGTCTTGCGCGATCGACTGCGAGCAAACCTGAGCTAAAAGTAGGCAAATGAGCCCTTTAATCGAAGTCATAACTGGATCCTGCTATGTGAATATAGAAACTACCTTTTTTATCAACTAGCGATCGGCCAGACGACCTGATCCGCCAAGCTGATAGTACACGATAGGCACAAAGTCCTCGGGCTGCCAACCGAGATCATCAGTCCATTCGCTGTCATAGGCTGCGGTTGGATTGGCGGCCATGACTTCTTCAAGTTTCTTGTCTTCACGAATAAGGGACAAAACTTCAGCCTGCACATCGAGAATCATGTCGCGGAATTCGATCAAGCCCTGACGGTCCATTATTTTAAGACCATGACCGGGAATTACTTTCGTGTTTAGTCCGGCCATGTCGATGGCTTGGTCAAGGGCGGCGATTGTGCCTCTGAGAGTGCCGCCGTTATACAAGTCTATGATTGGATAGCTGGTAGTTCTGTAAACATCACCAAGATGCATAACATCTGACTCGGGAAAATAGACAAAGACATCACCATCAGTGTGTGCAGGGGGGGCTTTGAATGTCAGTACTTCTTCGCCATTAAAGTGAAACGTCATTTCGTCATTGAAAGTTATCTGGGGTCGGGCTGATTCAGGTTGTTGTGGAACCCAACTGCCGCCGGCCCTTGGGAATCGGCTACGCTCTTCAAGGAGGCGTTGCCGGGTATTTTTATGGGAGAAAATTACCACGCCTCTCTCAGCAAGGTTTGCATTGCCACCTACATGATCGATATGAATATGTGTGTTGATAAGGTATTTGATGTCCTCCTCGGTAACTTCGCGCACAGCAGCAAGCAAGGCATCGGTCATTGGGTCAAACAGGGAGTCAACCAGCAAGACTCCATCGGGACCAATTTGCGCACCAATATTACCGCCGCCGCCTGGACGCTGAATCATATAAACATTGCCTGCAACATGAGTGATGGCCAAGTCGACATTGGCGAGAGGGGACTGGGCTGTTGCAGCACTAGGTAGCAGTGCCGCTGCCACTCCTGCTGTCAGCCACATGAAATTTTTGCGGATTGCATTCATGGTTAACTCCTAGACGCGGTAGCCATTGTCATGCACATAGTCGGAAGTGATGGCATTGACACTTGTGGTGCCGCTGCCTCGCATTGCGATCACTAACTCACGGTTTACCAAATCAAGTACCCGTTCGACACCAGCCTGTCCGAATGCACCCAGTCCGAAGCAATAGGGCCTTCCGAATCCAACAGCAGATGCTCCCAGTGCCAATGCCTTAAATACATCGGTGCCACGGCGAAACCCGCCGTCGACAATAACCGGAATGCGCCCACTTACTGCTGCAACAACTTCAGGCAAACATTCGATGGTGCCGCGACCAGTTTCCACAGCGCGACCGCCATGATTGGAAACGATGATTCCGTCGGCGCCATACTCCACAGCAAGTGCCGCATCTTCTGCGACTTCGATGCCTTTGATAATAACATTAATGTCAGTGACCTGTTTCATGCGACCAATAACATCCCAGGTCAGGGACGGATCAGCGAAGCGTTGGCAGCTAAGATATTTTATCGCATTTATTGCTAGATTCTATCAAAGGAACATCAAAGTACTCTGACCCCTTTGATCACTTTGATCCCTAAGGCCTCGCAGTCCAGAAGAAGACTTTCCAATCACGAAGCGGTTCCGAGCCTGGGTAAGCTGGTTGATCAAGTGATCTGCCACCCGCCCAAAGCCTCATCATTTCAAGACGCTCATCACCAAAAACCTCGGTCGCCGTCATCTCGAACGTCTGATCGCCTATGCGCAGCAGCCCATCGCCACCATTTGCATTGACGCGCCGCTCCCAGTATCCATTGTCGGGACGGGTAGCCGTAATAACGCCATCTTTCGTGCCTACCCACGAAAGATAATTAACGAAAGGCGGGAATCCGGCAAGCTTGAACATCATTGGACCCTGCACAGAGTCGTTTAGCGGAGAAAAATCATCGAGCGGCGGAGTGAGGATTCCACCAATAATTATACCCGGCGTACGACCGAGTCCCTGATTACTAAGATAGGGAGCTGTAGACGCCCACCCTACAACGACAATCAGTAACAGAAGACCGGCCACCATCCCAGCGATTTTTGGCTTGCTCATTGCGAAATTTCCTTATTATGTGAAGAAAGAAAGTTCAGTATATCCAATATAGGGCTTTGACCAATACAGAGAATAATCGAATAGGTCGAATGAATTTAAATCTGACCAACTGGACGAAAATAAACCCGTCCGACCCTTTAATTCTAATTTTTTCAACAACAACTAAACCAAAACCAGTTCATCAATGGCCGCCATAGTCTGTAACGCCTTTGCTTCCAGTTCCACATCACTAGCACTGCTCACGGGGTGATCGATAATCGCGAAGGCATAGCTAGGCATGCCTAACACCTTCGCCATGAGTTCGGCGGCACTGACAAAATTACTCGTCATCACACCTACCGCTGGTGTACCCACCCGCTCGCTGCTAATCGCGTCATGCAAACTGCACGACGAGCAGCTGCCTCAGTCACCTAGACCGGTAATAGCAAGATCCCAATTCCTCGCCTCATCGATGATCTCGTTCTCAGCGGGCGCACTGTAATTAGATTTAGTTCGCAGGACAACCTGGGCTACTTGATAACGCTCTCGAAGCAGCCTATCGACATGAGCGAAGAAGCCGACCGTTCCTTCCTTGCCGTTGGAAATGAGCCCAACAGTCTTTCCTTCCAAGCTTTTCAGCCGTGGAGCTGACTGCATAGTTTCTACCACTGCTTCGCTGGTAGGGTTCAATACGCGAATTGTCATATCTTTCCTTCCTTTAGAGATGACCACATGGCCACATGATCTTATTTGGTTTGCGGCGGTGGCTCACATTCTATACAGGCACCAATGGCCGCTGTAACGGCCTGGCTCTTGGTGCCCAGCCAGGGGGGAATTATCGCGCCGAATCCGCCCGCAGGCCCGCCAGCCGCAACTAACAATAGATGCTCTGGACTGGGCAGCGCGCAATATTCAGTATCGCCCTTATCGCGTATTACAGAGCCTTTACCAACCGTTGACCATTCCGAGCGCTTAATTCGGGCCTTCTCGAACAGGTAATTGGCGATCTCTTTCCTACCCCAGCCGGCCACGCGCATATGCTCTCGGTGCTGCGGAGCCATAACCACCACATAGTTACCCGACCAGATGGAATAATTTCGCATATTGGCGCGCATCTCTGCGGCGTAAGTATCCAGTATTTCTTCGGGCTTGCTGGTCCACTCGTTCATAATTTGGCGAGGAGCGCATGCGGCAAGCACCGTGACTGCCGATGCTTCCTTGGGTATGTCACGAGACTCGGCCAAGGATGACCAATCGCTTCCTTCTTCATCTTCGGCGATGCAATAACTTATCTTGCCAGGATGACCAAGAGTCGACCGATCAATAGCGCCAGGGCTCACCTGTAATATATTGATAAGAGCGAGTCGAATTGCTCTGCCAATGACTGAAGTCGCTCGGTCAGAGCTACCCAGCACATTGAAGTCGCTACGAGAGCCAATCTCCTTTCGGATGGAGCCATTCAAAATAATGAGAATAGCGCAGCCGCCCGTGCTGGCCGTCGTGCCATGCAGTAGAAATTCGTCTTTGAGCATTGCCATCGTTGCTGTGACTAAGACGGGGAAATGTGCAGGTAGACAGCCAGCCATAACCGCATTGATCGCCAACTTCTCAGCCGTGATGGCTCGCTCGCGCACTGGCTCGATACCAATGATCTCGTTTGCGGGCATGAAGACCCAGTCCAGGCAGGCCTGCACGGCTTCTGGGGTAGGCGGGACTATAGGAAAGCCGTCTGTCCAACCCCTGCTGTGGTAAAACTCCTGCGCATCGCCAGCATCATCCAGGTCGAAGTATTGCGAATTGAAGGCATCAGGCAGCGCATTTAATGCGGGCTTCATGGTCGTGATCTCCGTCGTTCAGGGTTAGTAGTAACTTAATCAAGTGGCGTCTTTCTGGCGAAAATTTTGAAATCGATCAAAGGGCGGCATAGATTGATGCAGACTCGATGGTTAAATAAGTGTTTCTGAACTTGAATGAATCAAATGTAGCCTATGGCTAAATGCAATCTACGCCTGTAACGCCTTGAGCACGAGTTTTAACTATTCTAAAAAGAACTTACTGCTCCAAGTTAGGTACCGACCAAGGCGAATCTGGATCAACCCATTGGCGTAGTGCGAACACATTTCCGTCAATATCATTCGCATAAACTTGCCAAGCATCACCCAGTAAAACCGGCTCGCTAACAAACTTCACCCCCAAATCACTCATGCGGGAATACTCGGCATGGATGTCTCCGACCTCGATTGAATAGGAATATCCAAGCGCACTGCTTTCGCGGTTACCAGACAACTGTGGTGTTTGCGGCTTATTGTATTGCCAAAACTCCATACTCTTTGAGCGCTGGGCCAAGCGGAAGAAGACAACCTTAAGCTCGACATCGTCAATTCCAGTGGCGTCATCAAAAGTTGGACGCCCCGAAATGTCAGCCGCTCTATTGGGGTTGAAGCCAAGTATGGTTGAGTAATAGTCCGTCAAACGCTCAATGTCATGGGTCACCAAGGCAACTTGTGTCATCCACAGATCCAAGCCTTGCTCAATCCATTCAGGGTTTCGCGGGTCTCCCCCTAAACGGCTAAAATCCAATTGCTCCATCTCAAGCATGTTACCTTCAGGGTCGTAGCCATAGGCATAAGTTACACCTTGGCCTAAGAGATCTACGGGGCCGTCACCGCGACTCAGCATTGTTGCACCTGCATTCTTAAACTTATCGTATCCGGATAAGTGTGAAGGTGACTGAAAACAGGTATGAGTCATACCCGGCCCCTCTACCGGCATCTGGCTAATTGGCGTGTCGCGGTTATGGCTAAACTCAATGAGCTCAAAAAGCATATTTGGTGCTTCGAGCACAGCAATCTCATACTCTATATTTTCTCGACCAAATAGTTTTTCAGCGGCACTGCTGCTATGAACGATCTCTCTGCGAATTACTTCGAATCCTGTCGCTCTCTGGTAAAAAGCTAGCGAGGCATCCAAATCTCGCACCGACAAACCGATGTGATTAACACCTAACAAGCTCGCCGACGAATCACTAATAGATGCGCTTGGCTCTATTTCATAGGCCAATGTCTGGGTTGCAAACATAATACTCAGCGCTGTTAGAGGAAATGACAACGAGCGAGTAATTTTGCGATGGAGAGAAATCGGGGTTAGCATTTATAGCTCCTCAAAACATAATCTTATGCGATGGTCAAAAAATAGATTTTGCAAATTTTGGGAATGGCGAAAAAAAGGAAGCAGATTAAAAATTCAGCCTTGATTTATACTCTGAAGCATTTTCTTGTATCTTAGCTTGCCCACCAGAACTCATCACCTAATCAATAATCGCCTGATGCACTGCTTCTTCAAAATCACTTTGCACCGCTGGTATCGGCTGCTGAATCATGATAACCGCAGTTAGCTCTTCCGCTGGATCACTCCAAGAGCGTGTACCCAGAGCACCACCCCAACCAAAGGCTCCCTTTGAACGACGCTCATTGGATTCCTCTGTAGTTGCTACGGTATAACCAAAACCTTGCTCACTAACGCCTGGCATGGCGTTAAACAGATCCCCTACTTTATTGCTGGCCATCAAGCGAACAGTTTCAGGCTTGAGCAATCTGTTGCCGAAGAGTTCACCGCCATTTACCAGCATTTGCTCGAAGCGAAGATAGTCGCCCGCTGTGCTCTTAAGTCCATAGGAGGCCCCGAAATAAGTCGAATGGCTTGTATCGTAGATTGCCGAGATGGGAGGCGTAGCAGCGTCGCTATCGACGATATCGATAAGACGATTCTGATGTTCTTCGGGCACGTTCCACCAGGTGTCGTTCATGCCCAGCGGCTCAAAAATACGCTGCTGTACGAACGCATCAAAAGACAGGCCGGATTCGATTTCAATAATCCGCGCAACGATATCCAGTGCAGTGGCCGCGCTGTACCGCCAACGATCTCCAGGCTGAAAATCCAGCACAATGTCGGCGTATTTCGGTACGTTTGTGGCAAGGGAAGTGCGTGTATCCAACCACATAATCGCATCCTCGGAGAGCGCACTACCTAAGCCACCTGAGGCGATCCCCGACGTATGTGTGAGTATGTCATGCACTGTAATCTCGCGCTCGGCCGGTACCAAACGGTATTCGGGAATATCAGTTGGGAGTACAAAGGCGGGACTGATGTCTTCATCCGCGGGTTCGCGCAGCACAGCAACCTGCATTTCTGCGAATTCTGGAATCCACTTGCTAACCGGATCGCTAGGACTAATCGATCCTTCCTCTATTAGCATCATTGCAGCAACACCCAGTATAGGTTTGGTGGAGCTCATCATGATGAACAGTGCATCCTCCTGCATGAGCTTGCCATCGGCTACATTCATGAGCCCGTGGGTCTCGAGGTGCACGATCTTGCCGCGGCGTGCTACACCAGTTACAGCGCCCTGTATAGTGCCGGCATCAATATGTCCTTGCATGATATCGTTAATGCGACTTAGTTGTTCGGCAGACATGCCGACTTCTTCGGCGCTGCTCGCCCAGGGCAAATCGTCGGCGAAGCTTAACCCGCTGAACAAACAGAAGACTAAAATTGATAAAGAGTGTAATCGCTTGCTGGTAAATTGATTTTCCATTATCTGAAACCTAGTTCTCTTTGGCTTATAAGTGAGCTGTTGACTAGTGTATAACCAGCCTTCTACCTACATTTTTTTCGTGCCCGTAAAAGTACCCATGGAGTTTCCTTGGACGATAACAGAGCCTTTAACCGTACCGTCACTTTCTAACTCTCCACGGTAGGTTATGTCTGTGCCTAAAGCAGCACTTATGAATGTAAATTCGAAATTGTTGCCTTCATAGGTTCCGGCAATTGGTCCATTTGCCAGTTGTCCAGAGTAGCTTCCAGACATTTTTCCTTCGGCTTCTTGAGCAAGCGTGATCTCTGCATTTCCACTACCTGCATCACCTAATGAAACGGCAAAAGTCCAATCACCACTTACATCGGCAGATGAAAGTTGTGCGAAAAGTGAAAAGCTAAGAAGCATTAGTGTTTTGCGAATGATTATTCTCATTTTAATCTTCCCCTTAGGGCTCAGATGAAACTGAAAGATGTATATAGTCTGGATAAAGCGTAAAAAACAGCATGTGGTTTTACCTTAAATCCATCCGCTCAGCGTTTTACACTGGTATTACTCAACATTTACTCAGTATCTACTTAGCAATTTCTACAGATTCTGGCTTCAGTCGAGCAATCTGACTGCCTTCGCCGTGCTCAAGCAGAAGAAATATCTCGCCATCTACGCCGGACTCTATGTCCCGCACTCTGGCGAAGTCATCCAATAGGATTTCCTGCTCAATCGCTCTTCTTCCATCAAGTCTGATACGAAAAAGCTCTCGCGATTTTAAGGTGCCCATTAAAACGTCGTTCTTCCATTCAGGGAAGGCATCACCTTGATAGAAAATGAAACTGGACACCGCAGGTGACGGTGTAAAATCCACGATAGGCATTTCAATATCTTCGATACGGAAGAATTCTAGTTCATCCCTGCCAAAGTTTACTTCGGAGCCAGAGTAGTTGATGCCAAGACTGTGTAAGGGCCAACCGTAGTTACCGCCCGACTCAATGATGTTGAGTTCGTCTCCCCCTCGCGGACCATGTTCTGTGCTCCATAATTGATCATTGAGCGGGCTGACTTCCAATCCCTGTGGGCTACGATGTCCCCGGCTCCAAATACTATCCAGGGCACTGTCATCGCCAACATAGGGGTTGTCCTCTGGAATGCTACCATCGAGATTCACTCGGTGAATTTTCCCCCATGGCAAGCTCAGGTCTTGCACACCTGACATAGTATTCGGACTCCTGGCACCTATAGAAAAGAAGAGATGCCCTTCGCTGTCAAAAGCGACCCTTCCGCCAGCACCGATGTCAGAGCCGACTTGATAACTTGCCTTGTCGAATTCGATGATGGTTTCCTGATCAACCCATTGATCACTTTCTATTCGACCTCTGACAACCTTGTTCATACTAGCCGCCATATTTAGCTGCCTGCTTTGGGCAGTACAATCTTCGCAGCGGTCGGAGAAGTGCAAATAAATCCAGCCGTTGACGGCGTATTGGGGATGCGGTACTACTTCCAGCATCCAACCCACGCCCCCACGGGGGTTAGCATCGTTGTGATAAGCCTTTGGCGTACCCTGAATCATTGTTGACTGTTGACCATCGGCAGAAATTAATCGGAGCCCACGGGTTTTCTCAACAACAAGAAACTGTCGGTCAGGTAAAATCGCCATTGAGAAAGTAAGCTCTTCCAACCCTTCGACCACCGGCTCTACTGTAAACGCATGTTTGTCGCTGGCGATAACACCTTCAGGGAACTCCATTGGAGTACGGACATTGAACTCACCGTTTGGCATCGAGTCTCTTTGCTCAACGATGAATACGGCCAGTGTCCTTATTTGAGTTGTGGTGAGAGCCTCCGACCAGGCAGGCATTCCCGAATCGGGGTAACCCTCTGCGATACTGACAGCCACTTCCTCAAGTGACTCACCATGGAGAAGATCTCTACCCACAAGCGGCACACCAATTGCTTCGCCCTGTAGTTCATTACCATGGCAAACTGCACACTGTTTCTCATAGAGGGCCTCGAAAGCCAAGGCTGGCTCATCGGCGGCGTAAAGCCCGCTTGTGCCAATCAACAGAATGGACATCAATAGGAATAAGCCAAGAGAAACAAAACCATGTCTTAACTCAGCGGAGTTTCGTGAAACACAATACATAATTTTTTCCTGATCGGACTCAAAGTAATCAGATGTAGTTAACAAGCAGCGCAGAGTTTGCTTATTGAGCAAGAGCATCCATTTCAGCTCTTCTGGCACCAGCTAGAATCCCGGGTAAAGAGTAATTGCCTTCGTGACAGGCATATTCAAACAATGCCGTCTCTTTATAGAAAGACATCTCACCACTCCAGGGCTGCGTGTAGATGCTTGGGTCATCCACTGTATATTCATAGACAATCTCATCGTCAGACCAGCGAGTTATTCGTTCGGTAACCTTTCCTGTCGGTGAGATGTAGGAGCCTTGTAGTGGATAGGTGTTGATGGTTTCAATAACCAGCGTATCTCCCTCGTACCTAGCTATGGAATCGCCGAACCAATGCATAAGCCCTTCGTTACTGTGTTCATCAGCAAATGGAATGATGCGTACCTCATGACCCATTTCCGACATGAGCAGGACGTGATCTTTAGTTTGTACGAATTGATAATTATTGTTGTAGATACCGTTTTGCATTACCGGGCCTATGGCAAAACCCATAGCTATACAACGTTCACCAACAGGCCTGGTCTCAGGGCCATCAAAACTACCAACTTCTGGCAAGTGAGATGCTCTACGGAGCGCAGCGCCCCCTTCTTTATAAGGAATTCGGCCATCGGCAGGATCGATTACCCAAGAGGTACGATACTCACCCTTAACCATCCCCATGGAAGGTCCATTATCAACCCAAAATGCGTTATGCCCTCGCGTCCCGAACGCCGCCTCGCCTGCCTTGGCTTCAGTAATGGGGTTGTTCTGCTGTTCTCTGTCCAGGCTCAACCAAAAAGAATTCTGAGCCATTTCATAGGCCTCCTCTTCACTAAGCACGAGCCCCTCAACCCCGGGATTTCTTTCCATCCGGGTAATTGAGCGATTTGTCCAAATACCCTGAATATCCGGTACGCCGAACTCCGTTCGTGGCGGCTCATAACCAGGGGCCTGAGAGTAGACTAAAGGAGCTATGGTCAACAGAATGAGCGCAGTGCTTGCGTGTAAGTTCTTAAAATTAGGCATAGACAATTCCAGTTTTGTTGAGTGCATGAAGCACAGTCATATATTGCATCATGCGGAAACCTGAAGCTGTTCTCAAATAATGAGCAATACTCATTATTGGGGACGTAGTCAGAACAAGAGTCCTTTATACTGAATTAGAGTAATCAATTTCATAGCAACAATCTAGGGATTAAGTGCAAGTTATCTCAACATAGCGCCCCATTGCCGACAATTGAGTCAGGCTCATTACTGTGGCATATTTGCCGCTATTCGTAGAATTCAATATGTGGAGTGAACACTTCCTTGAGCGTCACTGCTGTCACAAAAATCAAGCGGCCTTCTAAAGAGCAACGCATTGACACTATTGTGGAGTCCGCACGAAAAGTGTTTTGTTCCGCTGGTTTCGAAAAAGGGTCCATCGATGAGATTGCGAAGAATGCGGGTATAGCGGAAGGGACGATTTATCGCTATTTCGACAGCAAGCGTGGCTTACTCGATGAGGTATTGCGCCGTCACTACTCCGCGCTATTCGACGAATTCGAACAAACACTGCCGATTATCGAAGGGCCTGCCAACCGCTTACGCTATTTAATTCGTCGAACTCTCCTCATGATTTCTGAAGATCGCAGCATGTGCAGGTTGCGCACCATTAACGCGCGCCAAGTAGATGACACACGCCCCTCGCTCTCTCAAGATCACAACCTCAGAATGGCGACTTTGATGGCAAATGAAATCAAGAGTGGCATGGCGGGCGGCTCATTCCGCTTAGACACTTCGCCGAATATCGTGTGCTACATGATTGGTGGCGCAATCGAGTTGACCGAGTATTATTTCATGAAAACTGGAAGGACGATTGATATAGACAAAACAACGGATTCTATTTGGCGGACAATCTGCAATGGCATCAGCTCAAATGATGCAACCGCTGAATCACTGACCGGTCTAGTCGAGCGTTTTGAGAAAGCCGCCGACCGTCTGGATCCAACATGAAAAGTGAAATGAAGACAGGATATTTTTAGAGCGGATTTTACCCAATAAGATTGAGTTCGATAGCACACTCTGATTTTGAGCTTGCAACGCATTGATCAAATTAAAGAATCGATCAACACGTCTTCTGAAGATCCTCGTGTCGGCAGTTCGATTCTGTCCCTGGGCACCAACTCTCCCTTCTTGCTTGCACGTAGCTTGACGCGTTGACAACCTCAATGCCTTTGATCATCTGTTGCTTGATCCAGCCTCGGGTGCATTTTTTATGTACGACGGCAAGGGTGGATGATAAATGCCGCAGTTCGACAAGCGCAAAGGGCGCCTGCTCCGACTATCGCTCCGCAGGGCACGGCCTCCCTTAACATTCATACCGGGCAGACTGCGCTCACTGGCCAAAGTCAATTAAATTTCTTAAGCTATTAGTTTAAGAGTGTGCCTAAGACCCTTCACTTCAATCAGAGCAAAAAGAAAGAGTTGTTTATGTCAACGGTATCTGAGCTTTCCCTAGCGGAGGAGAGCAACATTCAAGATTTAGTTTACGATTATTCATGTCGAGCCTTGCTGGGAATCGTGTGGATTAGCTCATTTATTTTTGGCCTGTACATCTTGGCAAACTATGCTTCTGCGTATTTTGATAATGATCTTCAGCGCTGGAATGATGTACTTCCTGAAATCTATACACCGGGGCAACCAGCAGCGTCGATTGGCATTGGACTCCATTTTGCAGCGGGCGGAATCATCTTACTGTTAGGCGGGCTTCAGCTTATTGAAAACATTCGTCTTAGTTATCCAGTGTTTCACCACTGGAGTGGTAGGTTTTATGTTTTTGTAGCCATGATTGCAGCTCTCGGAGGACTTTCCTTTATCGCAATTCGAGGCACTGTGGGCGGCACTGTGATGGATATTGGATTCTCAGGCTATGGCATTCTCATGTTCATCGCTGCAATTCAGACCCTCAGACATGCAATAAAGCGGGACTTTATGACTCATCAAGCGTGGGCTTGGAGGCTTTATGCGTTAGCGATTGGATCATGGTTGTATAGAATGGACTATGGTTTGTGGCTGTTACTGACAGACTGGGTTGGACATTCAGAGCAATTTGATGGATGGTTCGACAACGTTATGTCCTTCTTCTTCTATATTCCCAATTTGATCATTGTTGAGCTAATGATCCGGGCACGCGATAGATCAAAGAATGTCCGAATCAGAAATGCAGCGTCAGTCAGCATGATTGTTGGGAGTATCGTACTTGTCATCGCTACTTGGGGATTTGCGAGGGTCGCATGGATTCCCGCTATCGCGGAATGGGCAGTCGGCTGACTGAAACAGTCTAAGAATGCTGAACTGAAGCATAGCCGTCTGCATCATTTAATTGGAGATAGGATGAGTCTGCGGTAAATTCAAGACTGTCGGTTTCATCTGATGGTGCGACACAAGCCGAAGATAATGCAGTTCTTGGATCAATAGAAATTGATTGGGCAGATGCATTGGCAGCCCACAAGCACAGACCTGCAAGCAGCAAAAAATATTTGCTCAATGGAATCATCATATACACCACTCGATTCAATACGATTAGCTAGCACCTATAAAAAGCTGGAACGAAATTTTATGCCCCAGCGCCCATCTTGCTTAATTAAAATATACAGCGATTCGAAAGTAACTATTTCAGAGCCATCCTCACGAAAGCGCCGAACAGTCGTAGCCACATGAGCTTTTGTGTCAGTGATGCTAATAATATTTCGCTCCAACCACTCGGAATGATGCCAATCCGAATTACTGAGCCTGTCGAAAACTCTCACATGGGCCGAGACCACATCTTCTTCTGTTGCCCAGTTCGACATGCTGCCGCGGGCGAGACGAACCTGGTCTAGGCGCAGATACTGACGACATCTTGAGGGAGCTGGGGTATGACGACGCTGCTATTCAAAATTTTCGCCAGATAGGCACCACCTGACTAAGTAACTACTAACCCAGGTTAATGGAGATCACACATTGGCAATCGAAGGGGTCAGAGTTATTTGATTTGCGAATATTGAGAGATTTTAGCACTCTTCTTAGCACACTCAGATTTCAAGCTTGCAACGTATTGAATTAACTAATGAACCGGTCAACACGCCTACTGAAAATCCTCGTGTCGGTGGTTCGATTCCGCCCCTGGGCACCACGTATTCAAAAGCCTCGCGAAGCGGGGCTTTTTTATGCATGGTGATTAGGGGTGGATGAGAGCCACTGCGGTTCGACAAAATGCGCCAGCATTTTGCACAGCCGTAGGCTGCCCGAAGGGCGAGGAATTTAGCTTTGCTAAATTTCGAGTGAAAGCTGCGTATGCAGCGCTGACGGCGGAACGCCGCCCGCAGGGAGCTCCCTTATCTTATTCAGATTGAAAGAAAAGGGGTCTCGAATCACTTCCTGCCCCCACGCTGCGCTCAGTTTACTGGCGACGAGAAGGCCTGATGAAGAAAGAATGAAATGCCTGCGGTTAATCATGATTATTCGATCCTACCGGGTTGAACCCACAAGAAGGCCCACCGCAAAATCACAAAAGAAGCCAGAGTTAAAAACAGCGCCCTATTTTCAACCTGACCTCCTTGTCGTTTCCAGTTCAGACGCGGCTGAGTCTGATGAAGGCCATCTTAAGAGAAAGCTAAACTGCCGTCTCGCCTGACGATGTCCACACTACGCAAGACAGAGCTACCGTACTGACGAGATCTGACGTTATCCACGACGACATAATCTGCTGTTGCTGAGTCGGGTGTCAGCACTAACTTTACAAACCCTCTGTGCGTGCAGTCGGTCCAGGTTACTTCGCGGTTATGCTCGGCCACCAGGCGATCGAAAGCTGCAGCACCGTCCGGCCCGTAATCTTCAAAATCACCAGGCGAAGTAATGCCTGCTGTACCAAGCTCTACCCCCATGCGCCGGCCTGAATCATTGAATAACTCATTGGCCCAAAATGCATGACTATCGCCAGTCAATACGATCAAGTCACTCGCATCTGCTGCGCTGCAGCGCTGATAAAAGCGTTCACGGGCCGCTGGATAGCCGTCCCAGGTGTCAAGGTAGAGAGGGAGGTCTAACTGGCCCAGTCTGGAAAAAAGGCGGTGGGAGTCTGGTAGCGAGTCATAGCGTCGGCCGGCTTCCTGCTCAAGACTGTTGGCGACATCCGGCACATGGGTCCGGGCGACAGGAATCTGATTGCCTATCAGTCGCCAGGGTTGAGATTCGCTCAGCGACCTGGTCAAGCTGTTGGCCAAAAATGTTTCCATATCGGCTGACAGCAAGCTTCTTGACGAGTCTCCCAGAATGTCTTGCAAGAAGCGGTCACGATCGGCCTCATTATCAATTGCTTCCAGGTGGTCGCCGTAATCTATCTGTTCGCTGCGACCGGTATGGCGGGTTTCCAGGGTAGTTAATGAAGCCAGGTCACCGAAAGAAAAATGGCGCCAAAGCTCGGCTCTGCTGAGTCCAGGTTCCGGATCCCGAACCGGCATCCATTCGAAGTAGGCTTGAAGCGACGCATCTCGTCGCGTGCGCCAATCGCCTTCAGTATCGGGCTGATGATTCTGTGCGCCGCCAAGCCAGGGGTTGTTGGTGGATTCGTGATCGTCCCAGGTTGAAATCAGCGGATGGGCTGCATGCATCAGCCGAGAACCCAGGTCGGTCTTGTACTGCGCGTGGCGCTCGCGGTAATCCTGCAGGCTTACGATCTCGTGGGCAGGTGCATGGGCACGGCCAATTGCAGCACCTTCGGCAGCGCCCCACCCGTCTGCACCATACTCATAGAGATAGTCGCCCAGATGCAGAACGAAATCGATGTCGGCATCGTTGGCAATGATTTCATACGCGTTAAAGAATCCGAATGGATAGTTTGAGCAGGACGCGATAGCAATACCTAATTGTGCCAAGGGTCCTGCTGGCAGTGTTCGAGTGCGACCTGGCTCTGAAACTACCTCACCTACGCGAAAGCGATAGTAGTAGGTTTCACCGGGCTGGAGGTCTTCCACCACGACCTTAACGGTATGATCTCTTGCCACAGTTGCCGCAGTCGTTCCTCGCTGCTGCATCTGAGTGAAGTCTGGGTCTGTCGCCAATTCCCAGTCAACCGTCGCACTGCCAGAGGGCAATACCCTTGTCCACAGCAAGACACTGTCGTGGGTGGGATCACCGCTGGCCACGCCGTGACTGAAGAGTTGGCTGCTTTCTGGGTCAGCAAGGGCAGCAAGCACCTTGCTTCCCCAGGCAGAGAACAACAGCCCAGAGGCTGCGCCAGTGGTAAGTGCTGCTTTGAGAAATTTTCGTCGCGGATAGGGAAAGTGCATGGTTCTCTCTTGGTCCAGGATTGTATTTATGCTTAAGATTCTCGCTATCTAAAGTGACAGCCAGATGACGATCCAGATCCGCAGTCACGAGCCCGAACTCAGACCGGAATGCATGGCAAGCGCCCAAACAGGCATTGACCCAGCCACAGGCCTGTCTGCTTGGCGGATCTTTGCGGGGTGAGGCAGGTTTGGGGGTCAGGGATTGAAACTTATGCGATGGCCTAACAGCGCATCCCCTCCCACTCGATGAGCTGACAGCGTGAGCTGCGGCCAGGTTCGCGATGACCAGTCAATCTCAATCAAACCAAAGTTGGCAACCGCGAAGGCCTCCCCGACGCGATGGCGATTGGGACTAATCTGCGGCCACTCCTCGGTGATTCCAGAGGAAGTCAGTTCAAGAAGGGGCCAACCATTAGCCGTCTCATCTATCCGACTGAACTCGGCCCAATGCACATCACCGGAGATAATGACAATGGGCTCAGTTTGGTAGCGCTCCAGCAGCTCGATGAAACGCTGGCGCTCTTTAGGGAAATTGGCCCAGGTTTCCCAGCCCGTAAATTCAGCCAGTAATTGGATGCTGCTTCCGATAATTCGCACATCGGCTTCGACCTGCAGCTGCTGTTCCAGCCATGCCCATTGCCGCTCACCCAGAAGCTCTGCCTCGGCAGACAGTGATACGTCGTAAGGGCCACGATCTTCGGCAGCGCGCTCTTGCTGGCGCTGCGGATCCTGGATGCGAGTAATTGCGCTCCGGTTCCAGCGCAAGTCCAGCAGAATAACCTGCACCTTTTGACCTGATTCTCCATAAAGGTAAGAAGTGTAGATTCCATCTGGTCTCGTGCGCCGCTCACTGCTTGCCGGCTCGCCAAAAAAATCCAGCAGCAGTTTTCGAGATGCCTCTTTGCTGGGATACTCCCTGCCCGCATCGTTACGGCCGTAATCATGGTCGTCCCAGGTGGCGATGACTTCGATCTGCTGTCGCAGACTGGAGAAGCCTGGCTTGGCCGCGAGCTTTGCGTACTTCGCTGCCAGCACCTCCGGATTGTCGGAATCGCCATAGATGTTGTCTCCTAGAAACACAAACAGTTCCGGTTGGCTGCCCATTATGTCAGACCAGATCGGTTGGTCCTTGTCCTGATGAGCACAGGAACCAAACGCGATGCGCGACAGGGCTCTTTGTTGTGTTGCAGCAGCTTTGTCTGACTGCTGCGCTGCCATCACGGCAGTGCTGTTCGACAACAACGGCAAGGCCGCTGCTAAACGCAGCAGCCTGCGACGACTTAGCTTGGAGGTTAGACTCTTCAAAAGATTCTCACAGATCATCGGCAGCCACAGTCCGCCAATCTACAGATCATACTGCGACTGAAACAAGAGTAACACTGCCAATAAAAAAAGAGCCAGCGCTCACACGCCAGCTCCTTTCGTTTTGCTTATAAACGTTGACAAAAAGGCAGCTCAGCTTATAGATCTACCGTCATAGAGAATGATGCTGTTCGCGGTGCACCAATCCAGGCTCCAAAGCCAGAGATACCCCCAAGGTAGGATTCATCCCAGGCGTTGTTGACGATAAAGCGGAATTCGAATCCTTGCAGCAGATCAGAAACCGCTTCGCCGTTAACGCCAAGATAGGCATCGGTAACCGTGTAGTCTGGTGTACCCTGCGCGTTACCGCGGTCCACAAATCGTTCGGCTACATATTTAGTAGAAATACCGGCGAAGTACGAGTCGCGAGTCCAGTCAAGAGACAACACCCACATCTCATCGGGAGTGTTCACGACCTGGTTACCAGGAACGAGACCCAGTGAAGCATCGGCGCCTGCACCAAGGCCAGTGCCAACATAGACAGCGTCGAGATTGGTGTAGGATCCATAGATCGACCAGTTTTCGCTAATCTCATAATTCGCGGCTAGCTCGAAGCCATCGGATTCGATACCACCGACGTTGTCGAAACGCCCGGCGAGACCAATGGTATAGTTAGGGATGTTGCCAGCCAACTGTGGACCAAAAAACTCAAGACGGTTCTCAAATTCGTTTTGGAAAAACACCGCAGAGGCATTCAGGCGAGGCGAAACGTAGCGTAGTCCCAGCTCAAGATTCTCCGCTGTCTCAGCTTCCAGGTTGGCACCAGAGGACCCTTCACGCTCAAGCACCAGATCTAGCAACGGCTTGACGTTTTCTGAGTAGCCCAGGAACAGTTCCAAACCATCGATAGGCGTAACGAAAGTCGCGCCACCGCTAAACAGGGTATCTGTATCTGAATTCAATGACTCTGGAGCAGCTACACCGAACAAGTCGGCTTCATTGTTGTCCACATCAAACTCACGGATACCAGCAGTCAGGGTCAGCGCGCCAATGGTGAACTGGTCCTGGATGTACCACATTGTGGTATCTCTGTTGAAATCACGGTTGTACTGGATCCAGTACGGAATCACGTTGAATTCGATACCGACGCGAGGGTCTGTAATGCGATGCCAATCGCGGTATTCCCGGCGATTGGAATCTTCAAGCCAGAGGCCGCCGCTCAGTGTGTTCTCGCCTTCACCCATACTGACGGTCCAGTCAAAATCTGCAGTGAAACCGCTGCGGTCTCGACCGTAATGCGTGTGTCGATAGGACTGTACTGGAATCGCGCCTGCACCATAGCAGAGCGGATCAGATTGAGGACCAGCACCACCATAGGGAAACGTAATTGAAGACTCACAGCCAGGCGTAGGAACTAGCGACCTTCCCTGGTTATCAACAAAGTAGATAGCGCCTATGCCAGAACCACCAAGAACCGGCAGGTTTCCAGCTATCTCATATTCCGCGCCACCCTGATCATCTACCAGATCAACGATCGAAGGCGGAATCCAGTCACCGCGACCTTCCATCTGATGGTCGTAGACACCCACAGAAATATCCAAATCATCAACCGGCTGGGCGTCCAGCTTCAGATAGCCAAAGCGATTCTCACGCAAGGTTGACCAACCGCGGCGATACACTTGATTCACGTAGGGACTGTCGGTGAGAAAACCAATCAACCCGTCAGTATCCGGGTCCGTGGCAAACTGACCTGTAGTCACTCGCTGATAGTTGTCCTCATGAATGTCGTCATAGGCGTAATAGCCTGTCAATGTGTACTGAGCATTGAATTCAGTAATGAACTTAGCTGCCAAGTGGTCGCGCTCGTTCTGTGCCGAGCCTTCAATCCAGTCTGTGGCTTCGTTGTGATTGCCTGAAATCCACAATCGGGTCGTATCATCAAGGATTCTGCCCGTATCGTAACGCACGTAGTAACGCTGCGAATCGAAATCGCCCTGCACCACTTGAGCGCGTAATCGCTGATCTTCCGTTGGATCATTGGTGGTGAAATTTAGCGTACCGCCGAGAGATTCCGTGGTTCGCGTATCGATTGATGCGATGCCCTGGTTTACTTCGACGCCACCGGAGTTCATGGAATCAATATAGCGGTTGGCCTTGGCACCACCACCGTAGTTGGAATCTCCGTTGGGGAAACCATCGATGGTAGTTCCCACCTGTTGCTCTGATAAGCTGGTTTGGTATCCACGCAGGTTAACCGTCGTCGACCAATCATCGAAGCCGAAAGTATCGCCTTCTGTAATGTTGACGCCTGGCAGGTTATCAATGGTGGAGAGTATAGATGTCATCGGATTCTGCTGGTCCTGCATCGATTGAGTAGTGCTCAATGCTGAATAAGTGCGCGCAGCACCGGTGACTACAATTTCCTGGATTTGCTCAATATCGCTTTCCTGTGCAGCTGCGGTAATTGGCAATGCAAGCACTGGCAATATCGCCGGCCAGACTCTTTTGAACTGTGGATTCATTTTCCTCTCCTAAAGGATGATAGCGGTAAGTCAAGAAGAACCGCTGCCCTCTCGATGGCAACGTTGGGGCTTGATACTTGATAGTGAAGTCAGTCAGCTGAAGGGCGAAAACCACTGTACGAACTTTGCTCCGCGTTCAGCGCAACATGAACGATTTACCACCTAGCTTTTAGCCACAGTTAACGTACAAAGCCAAGGTGACAGTTCGGTGATAGTTTCTTGAAAAATTTGTGAAAGATTTATGAAGGAGCGATAAAAGTAATGTTGCCAACTTGTGACATTTGAATTCATACCGATCTAATTCAAAGATTAGCAGGCTACATCATCATGCTTACGCGCGTGCTTGTAAGAAAAGGGGCCAGAGTAAAAATACAGTACTGTATTTTTACTCTGGCCCCCTTTTTTTAGAGAATTAGATGGTGGCCCGCAACGAGAAATTGAACCCGGCGGCAGTTGGTCACTTGACTTGCCAGTTCGACAACAAGCCTCTACATCCTGGTATCACCCGCACACCCATCACAAAACAGGCCCGCAAACCTACAATGGCCTGGCTGACATGTTCATCATTGACGATGAAAACAGTGATGACTTGCCCCTCCCCAAGACTTACGGTATCGACGACAACAGGACTGAGTTCCTCCAACATAGATCGAGTAAATGCTATCATAACGATTATGAGAGAAAGATTAATCCGTCATTTTGAAATCGACATCAGGCGAACCAGCATTTTTCGCGAGTTCGTTGCCGGACTGACCACTTACATTACTATGGCCTACATTGTAGTGATCAATCCAACAATGATGGCGCAGGCCGGGATGAATTATGGCGCAAGTTTTACTGCGACTTGCTTAGCAGCAGCGCTGGCTACGTTTGCAATGGGAATCGTAGCAAATTGGCCAGTCGCCCTCGCGCCAGGAGTAGGATTGAGCGCGTTCTTTACTTTCACAGTGGTAGGAGAGCTCGGGTACAGCTGGCAAGTTGCCCTCGGTTCCGTGTTTTTATCAAGCATACTTTTTATTGTCATCAGCCTGACGCCCTTGAGAAAATGGATTCTTGCGAGCATACCCGTGAATCTCAGATTTGCAATCGCAGCAGGGATAGGGATTTTCATAGGATTTATCGGTCTCAGAAACAGCGGTATAGTCGTATCGGACAGTGCGAGCTACGTATCTCTAGGAGACCTCGCAACGGCTGAAACATTCTTGGGACTCTTGGGTTTCCTTCTGATCACTGTGCTTTCGATACGGCGCATCCCTGGCGCAATTATATTAGGCATCGCTAGTATTACCGGCGTAGCTGTCGCTCTTGGGAAGGTTGAATATTCAGGATGGGTCGCGCAACCTCCGCCACTAGCACCAGTATTTCTCGAGCTAGATATTTCTGGCGCAATGAATGTGGGCATGATCACTGTGGTCCTTGCCTTCCTGTTCGTTAATCTCTTTGATACTGCAGGCACTCTTTTTGCAGTTGCTGACAGTGCAAAACTTACTGATAAAAACAATGAAATAACTAATCTCAACGTAGCGCTCAGGACCGATAGTGTTTCAAGTCTAGTGGGAACCTTTTTGGGTTGCGCTCCGGTAACAAGTTATGTTGAAAGTTCTGCTGGGGTTTCAGCCGGTGGCAGGACGGGGCTCACTGCTGTTTTTACCGCTTTATTTTTCTGTATTACTATTTTTATTTCCCCTCTCACGAGCCTTGTTCCACCATATGCGACGGCAGGCGCTCTAATCTATGTCTCTATGATTATGCTTAGTGGTTTGCAGAATTTAGACTGGCACGACCATAGCGAACTGATACCTGCTTTGATAACAGTCATCATGATCCCCATGTCATTTTCGATTGCCGATGGAATCGCGATCGGATTTATTAGTTTTGCGGTGATAAAAACCTTTACCGGAAAGTTCCGGCAAGTATCTTTTGTTGCGTGGGCATTAACCGTTTTGTTCGCTTTAAAATTTGTCTACATATAAAAAGAAAAAGGGGAAGGTCGCCACAGAGCGGCTCACCAAACAAAGAGAATGGTGAGCCGCGGAAAATTGTTTAAAATGAGTAGCTCAACCGACCCATTATTTGGCGGGGAGGTATCAGCTCAATACCGGTCGCGTTAACTCCGAACACATCAGTCATTGCAGAATTTATTCCATCTTCATCTGTCAAGTTATACAACATGATGTCGAATCCCCACGTCCCAGATTCAGAATCAAGCCCCGTCGTCAGATTGAGTAAATTGTAGTCCTCCACCGTATCAATGAGTGGGTGATTAATTACACGCTGTTGAAAAGAGCCGCGATGAATATAGTCGATAGTGCTGGTTAGCGTATGGCCCGATGAAAGCCCCGTCTGATGCTGAAGCCTAAGGCTTGCCGTCAAATCAGGGCTTTTTGCCAATTCATTCCCTCTTATGTTTTCTCTGTTCGCGTAACGCAGGTCCTCGTAGCAAAAACCCAAGTATCCGACGGGGCTGCACCAAGGAGGGGCGGGAATGGTTGAGTTTGCCTTAACATTGTCTAAGGTTTCGAAGTCTGTAGTCACTTCAGAATCTAGGATCGCGGCTTTGAAGTCGAGGGTCAGTTCATCAGTTAAAATCCCAATAATTTCGGCTTCAGCACCTTTCATTTCCGATCCAGGAATATTCGCAACTCCACCGCGGAAAACATCCGGATCAGTTGCTTGGAACTGCAGGTCATCGTATTGATAAAAGAATGCAGCAACGTTAGCTCGCATCCTGCCATCAATAAAATCAGATTTAATTCCAACTTCATATGCGGTAACGGACTCACTTTCGAAAGTTGGGAATACGAGAGGGGGTGCAATAGCATTACCCATCGAGGCGTCCTCAGCTTCGGTGTAGCCATAGGTAAGATTACTCCCACCGGGCTTAAATCCGAGTGTGAAAGAGGAGTAGATCATTGAATTAAGCCCAAGGTCGTATTCGAATGCTAGTCGTCCAGTAGTTTTTGTTGACGTCTTCTCCAAATTACCGATCTGCCCTCCGAAGAAGTTGTTTACATAACTTTCCACTGTGTCATCCGTATATCTAGCGCCTGCGATAATGCGCAACGCGTCCGAGACGTTAAAGGTCGTCTGACCGTAGACTGAGTAAGATTCTCGGGTTGGATAGTTGTCAGACATAAATCCCCAATCTCCAGCACCACCTGGAATTTGACCGGGAGAAAGCCCTGCTGGAAGCATTGATGCAGGAAACATATTGGAATAGCTGGTATCGAAGTAGGGGTCAGCAAACGTTCCGTCATAGACCCCATTAAAGTTATCATCCAAAAACTCCCTTATGTGACCTTCGATTTCTTGGTCCATGTAAAACGCACCTATGATCCAATCGAAAACCCCGTTGAAAGGTTCATTGGAAATCATGTTTATTTCGAACGTATTTGTTTCTTGTATCTGGCTTTCAGGATTGAATTCGACGCCAACATAAAAAGGGGCTGTGGCAGCGACAGATGAAGGGTCATGAAACAAATTATGCCGGTCGTTATCTCTGACAACATAGATCTCATCTTTCTGCCAGCTCGCTAAAGCCTTGAGGGTCGCATAACCCAGATCAAATTCCCCAATACCACCAACAATCTTCGACTCAAGTTGGTACTTGGAAAGGGTGTTTTGCGAAAGCTTCCTTCTGTCGGGCGTAGTGTCATAAAAGCCTTTTATCGCAGCTCCGTTGTTATCAGCGTCGAAATACTGGCCAAATACTCGAAGGCTTGACGTATCGCTCAACTCAAGCAGCCAGTCCGTGCGAAAGCTTGTATGATCTGCATCATCTAACTCTTGGCCATTGAAGACGTTTTGACTGAAGCCGTCCCTCGAGGTAAGGGATACCGAGGTTCTTGACGCGAGTGAATCTGAGAAAGGTATGTTTATGGACGCACGGGTTTTTGTCAGCCCATAGTTTCCCACGGTAACGTCTGCCTTCCCCTCTAAAGAGTCTAAAGAAGGCTCTTTGCTTATTACATTAATTGCTCCACCAGTGGAATTTTGCCCAAACAGAGTTCCTTGAGGCCCCCGTAGGACTTCGATTCTCTCCACGTCGATAAAATCTGATTGAAGGGAAAAAGGTGAGGCAATGAATATGCCGTCCATGTGGTAAGCGACTGAAGGAGCAGCAACTGCATTTTGGTTTGTCTCGTTACCAACACCTCGGATCGAAACTACGGTTTTGAAACCCTCATTCTTTGATACGGTCAGGCCGGGTGCCAATGCGCTGAGATCGACGAAAGAGTTAATATTTCGAGTCTCTAAATCAAGTTCTGTGATGGCGGTAATAGCTTGAGATACATCTTGTAGGCTTTCGTCCCGTTTTTCCGCAACCACCATAATTTCCTCGATTCTACTTTCTTGGGAATATACTGGATTCGAACTTGCTGTAGCGGTGAACAGAAATGCCGCGACGGCCGCTAGGCGGCGATTGCTGGTGTTGGTCATACTTATTCCTTGGAAATGGCTGGTAGGAGGCAGTGTCTTACTTTTTTGCTCGATGATTGACGAATATGTCTGTTATACGACCCAATTTGGTGCGTATAATTTCTAAACGCCCCATTTTAGATCGCACCTAAGGTAAAATAACCCCTTCTTATTTTAAGAAAACTTTATTATAAGGATACAGCAGGCGCTTTTTTACGTGTTTCTCGTTTCCGGTAATTTCCCGGTCAGCTCATTTGTTGTGCAGCAATATGTATGCCGAGTTTTCAGGTCTACTTTTTTCGCAAAGGTTTCAGGAGAAGTAATGGCGTTCTTACTGAAGTGATATGTACACCCCAATGGCTTCATTTGCCAAGCGGTCTACTGCCTTTGTGTCGCGCACATAAAAGCCAATCGACCCGTTGCTGTTCATCCAGTGTTGGATGCCATGAATATCGAGTTGTTCTAACAGATCTTCTCGGATTTCAGTGTTCCGCATGACAAAAGAATCTGTTGCTAGCGGGTCAGGTTCAGTGACATTTAGCTCCGACCCGGTTTCGGATTCCTCGACACAGGTAGTCAGCAGCAGTGTCGCGAGCAAAAGATGAGCGTACGGGAAACCCTGAAAGCCTCGCCAAATTGAAAGTTTCACGTGAATTAGGATTTCCTGTGGCATACTGTATGTCTCGCTCTGATGGCGATGCGATAGGTTCATGGTGGGAGGAGCAGCGCGATCATATCCAACCGAGTGAGTTTGTAATCAGCGAGAGCGGGAAGGTCATCATGTCTACTTACAGTAACTCGCCAATTGGGCGTATGGATCCTGCGGAAGCCTTAACGCTAATAAAATATCTGAATGCGCAGCGTACCAATTCTGATTGAAGAAATTAAAATTTTTGTGGAATGATGCTTACACCGTGTGCGAGCTCATTTTTAATAAGAAATAGATAAGGACTTTGTAATGGAGTGGTTTGAGGAACTTAAACGCCGAGGTGTTTATAAAGCTACTGCTGTTTATACTGTTGTAGCATGGTCGCTGATACAAGCGATCGATGTAATCGCTCCAATCTTTAATGCGCCACAGTGGCTGAATCAGACTCTTATCCTTATTCTTCTAGTCGGATTTCCTATTGTTCTAGCGCTTAGCTGGATGTTTGAAATCTCATCTGGCGGCCTACGCCGCAGCTCTTCAAAATCCGATTCCCCTGCATCTTCAGTAAGCATTAAGGATTATTTAGTAGCTGGCGCCATCTCAGTGTTGGTTCTACTCGTTGTAGGTCAGCAAGTGCTTTTACTGTCTCGCGCAAACACATTTGAGTCAGAGACGTTAGCGAGTTCTCAAGTATCAGAAGGTATTGCCCAGATTTTACAGTTCATTGAAGAAGAAAGATTCTTAGATGCATTTACCCTCGCTAGTTCGATAGAAAAAGACCAGCCTAATAATACCGTGCTCCAAGAATTATGGGCCGAATTTTCCGCTATTGGTTCGGTTATCTCAGAACCGGAAGGGGCTGAGGTGTGGATTTCCGAGTATTTTTCCCCTTCGGGCGAAATGATTCTTCTAGGTAATACGCCGCTGGAGAACATCAGAATCCCTAGAGGAATCTTTAGTGTTGAATTGCGCAAAGAAGGTTTTCTGCCGAGAACGATACTGGCGGCTAACCCATACTTTAGCTTTGGAAATTTTCCGCCTTATCCAGATATACCACCAATACCAATAATGTTGGTGAGCAGTAGTCAATCTGATGATTTGCTTCCTGTATCTGATATTGAATTAGGTCTTGGGGTGTATGGGCTCACAAGTGATCAATTAAAGCTTGGCGAATATGAAATAGGGAAATTTGAAGTCACGAATCAACAGTTCAAAGAATTTATTGATGATGGCGGCTATGAAACTCCCGCCTATTGGGAAGATCTTGAATTTCTGAAAGATGGCGTTGAAATAAGCTTTGAAGAGGCAATAGAACTGTTCGTGGATACAACAGGCCGCGCTGCTCCAGCAGGTTGGGAACTGGGAAGCTATCCATTGACCGAGGGTCAGAACCCCGTTACTGGGATCAGTTGGTATGAAGCTGTTGCTTATTCACGCTATCGCGATTTGGCTCTCCCCACCGCCTATCATTGGAGCCGCGCTGGTCTACTTAATGCGTATTTCAGAACTCCAAAGGATTTCAACAATTTTTCCGGCGAAATGCTCCCCAGCAACGATGAGACAGCAGCAGGTCCGTTCGGAACCTTCAATATGCTAGGAAATGTTAGAGAATGGGTCTGGAACGCGAGGGGAAGTAACAAAATGGTCTTGGGTGGATCATTTGCTGATCCTGACTACATGGCCACACTTGCGTATGAATTACCACCGTTAACAAGAGATCGTCTTACAGGGTTTCGGGTAGCAAGATACACAGACACCGGCGTGGCATTGGAGCCATTTCTAGATCCTACTGACCTAGATTTCATTACCGATTTTCGTGACGCCCAACCCTCTTCTACTGAGGTGTTTGAGGCCATACGTGACCAGTTTAGATATAGCTCGGATAATCTCGCGCCTGTTCTTGAGCTAGCGGATGATTCAAATCCGATATGGGACCAAGAAGTAGTAGGTATCAATACAGATTATGATGAGGATAAAGTCAGGATCCACTTTTTCAAACCAAAAGCGCAAACACCCTCGGATCCTGTTATTTATGTTAGTGGGTTAAGTACCTTTAGCGAAGGCGCGCAATTGAAATCTCCATCTCCAGAGATTTTTGATTTTGTCATTTCCTCTGGAAGGACGCTCATAATATTAGAGCTTGATGGTTCATATTCCAGATATGACGGTATGAGTCAGTTATCTGGAGACGCGCTAACGAGAAAGCGAGCTTCACAGCTTTTAAATTGGCGATCCGATTTGGGAAGGAGTATTGATTATCTGAATACTCGTGAAGACCTAAATATGGACTCTCTGTCCTATATTGGTGTGAGTTACGGAGCTTCTATCGCCACTCCTTTGCTTGCGTTAGAAGACCGATTTGCTGCCGCAGTCCTTATCATTGGAGGGTTTAGTGGCAACAACGTGGTTACGCTTTCGGATCAACTCACTCATGTAGCTCATATCACATTGCCAACTTTAATGGTCAATGGAACTTCAGATAACATATTCCCCCAAGTCACTTCGGCAATACCGTTTTATGAGAAACTCGGGACCCCAGCAGACTCGAAAAAAATACTCTTTTTTGATGGTGGGCATGAAGCCCCTCCAAGAGCGATGTTAGTTAGTGAAACCGTTTCTTGGTTAGACCGGTTTTAATGACAGTGGTTTGTACAAGGGAGGTTTACTCTCACCCTTAACAGTCAGAAGAAATACATTGGTTGCGAGATTTACATACATAATGATCCGCAACTGTTTGAGGCATTAAACTTAAACAAAGAAGCGATAGAAGCAGAAATTGGAGAGAGCCTTGATTGGATGGAACTACCTAAGGCCACTGCATCAAGAATACGACTAGTCCTTTCTTGCGATCCGATGGAGCAAGAGCAGTGGCCGAAATACTTTGATTGGTGTGCACCCAATATGCAGAAGTTTTCTAAAACATTCTTAAAGCACGTTTAACCTAAAAATACTTGAGCTCTGAATGATGAAAAAAGTCAGTTTGGACGTTTGGATTCAGCTTCTCGGGATGATCGGTGTTATTGCCTCACTGGTCTTTGTTGGTCTTCAAATGCGGCAATCTCAGGAGATAGCCTTAGCTGCGCAACAAACCGACCGTATGCAGGTGTTCACGGATATTGTTAACGCTTTTACTGAAGCTGGCATACAGTATGGACAAAATTTTGATGACGGAACGGATCCAGAATTTACCGAGACTTTTAATCCGGGTATCAATGTTGCTCACCAAGCGCTTTGGGTTTTTGAGAACGACTATCCTCAATATAGCTTGGGTTTGATGGATGAGAATATCTGGGAAGCCAAACTGAAATTTATGCTTGCTAGCTTTTCAAGCTGCATTGGTCGGCAAGTTTTCAATCAACGGCGAGAGTCTCTTGACCAACGCATAGTTGAATTAATCATCTCTGTGCCAGCAGCAAATTGTGAGTAACTGATACTTGAGACTATTTTATGGACGCTTCTGACGTCTCAAATATCACGGAATTTGCAATCGTGTTGGCAGGTTTCTCTGGTCTAGTTATCGCCATAGACTCTAAAGACGGGCAAAGCAATCCTTTAACAAAGCAACGCACGATTGTAATGTTATTGCTTTCTTTTTCTGCTGGCTTTGGATCTTTACTGCCCACCCTCGCCCTTTCTCTTGAATTAGATGACGTCTGGAGCTTCTCAAGTTATGCCCTATTTTGTCTTTTATTAGGCACTACCATCGGAGTTTACCTAACTACTAGGATCCTACTAAATGAAGAGCAGCGCCAACAATTGAGAGGGTATATGTACGTGTTAATCTTCGGTGTTAATGCTGTTCTTATTGTACTTCTAGTATCAATACCAGTGGCTACTACCTTCTTGATAGCTCTGATCTGGCAGTTAGTTTTATCCGCCATCCTGTTTGCTCGGTTGATACTGCAAGCCTGGGTTAGCAGTAGGCTGACTGCTTGTGACGTAGATCCAAGGGCTAAGAATCTCAGTGATCACTCTCCACTCATATCAGTGATCGATTTGAATGTTTATTAAAAAGACCGAAGGGATCTTTAGGAAAACTACTTAACACTCCAAAGCTCTAAAAATCTCCCTCTACACCTATATATCCCCAGTACCCCCACTGGCCTCCTGCATACCCCTCAGAGCGTCTTAGAAGCCCTCTAAGCAACGCTAAAACCTCACAGGCATCAGACTACCCCTCTAAATGAAGGTTTGGGAAAACTCCAGAGTTTACGGGGCCTGTAGAGTAGACATTCTTGATCCCTTGACAGTGAACTCGGGTGCTGGAAAGCTACTAAAAAGGCGGGATTACAGTATTATTGGTGCCGTTACTAGGACTTCTTACAGCCCCTGGGCACCACCTCCTTTATACCATTGCCTGATAGCGTGATGCGATGACAGCTTCGATGCTCACGAGCATCTCAAGCTCGATCTAATCGAAGGGAATTGAAGTAGCCCAGGCCTTTGTCGAAACCACTGTATTTTTACCCTGCCCCCTTCTCTTACCACTTTTTCTCAATACTGTATTTTTGCGCTCGCCCGTTTTATGATTGCTAGTCATGAAAGTTGTTCGATCTATTACTTCCCTAGTAGGCCTGCTGTTTCTATGCTGCAGCGTAAATGCAGCGGATTTTCCAAATTTTGTCTGGCTTACTTCCGAAGACAACTCGGTTCACTTCAGCCGCCTGTACAGCGAAGCAGGTATTCCGATGCCGGCAATCGAGGGCCTCGCCGAGCATGGCTTAGTTTTTGAACATGCTTTCTCCAATGCACCTGTTTGCTCGGTTGCACGAACTACACTATTGACAGGTGCGTATGCTCCACGCATCGGAACCCAATTCCATCGTCGCTCCAAACTCGTACCCTTTCCCGATAACGGGAAAATGTATCCGTGGTATCTGCAACAGGCTGGATATTACACAAGCAACAACAGCAAAACCGACTACAACGTGATTGTTGGAGAAGGCTGGGATGATTCTTCTCCCACTGCTATTTGGCGTAATCGAGAGGCTGGGCAGCCGTTCTTGCACGTTCAGAACACTGCCTTGACTCACGAAAGTAGTTTGCACTTCTCCCGAAATGAAATGGAGACGACTGCGAATAAAACTCCATCTGATTCAGTTACCTTATTCCCTTACTTTCCCGACACACCGACGTTTCGGTACACCCATGCGCGCTACCTTGATAACCATGTTCGGGTTGACGACTATTTTGCAGACTATATTGAAATGCTGGAAGAAGACGGCGTCCTAGATGACACCTTTATTTTCTATTTTGGTGATCATGGTGGAGTGCTACCCAGGGGCAAGGGGTATGCTTACGAAAATGGCTTACATGTCCCGTTAGTTGTTTATGTGCCAGAAAATTGGAAACATCTTACAAATTCAGAATATGGCTCGCGCATCGATGGCTTCGTGAGCTTCATTGATTTTGCACCAACAATTCTGAACTTGGCTGGCATAGATATACCGCCTCACATGGACGGCAGACCCTTTCTCGGCGCCGGAGTTAGCATCGAGGAAGTCAATGACCGAGACGAAGCCTTTGGCTATGCAGATCGATTCGATGAAAAAATCGATCATGTGAGGACATTGCGCAAAGGGAACATAAAATATATTCGCAATTATCAACCTTTTAATGTCGATGCTCTGTTTAACGAATACCGCTATCGCATGCTCGCCTATGCTGAATGGTGGGACCTGTATAGGGCTGGCTCGCTTAACACGATTCAACAGCAGTTTTTTGAACCACGCCCTGCAGAGCAATTATTTGAACTCAGCGATGATCCATTTGAAACAAGGGATCTTGCGAACGATCCTGCTTATGCTGACTTACTTTCTGCAATGAGACAGGAATTGAACAGCAAAGTTAAATCAATCAATGACCTCAGTATGTTTCCTGAAAGCATGCTTTTTGCCGAAGCCTTCGATGACCCCGTTGCATTCGGACGGCAAAACAGTGCACGGATAGGACAGCTCGTTGACATTGCAGACTTAAGTTTGCAGTCACTTGATGATGTCACGGGAGATGTCGTGACTGCCTTGGAATCAGATGACCCCTGGGTGCGCTATTGGGGGCTGATAGTCTTGAGTAGTTTCGGGGAAGAAGCGCACTCGTTTACCGAAATCGCTCGCAGAATGGCAACTAAAGATGAAGAAAATCTGGTGCGGGTGCGCGCCGCCGAATTTCTTGGCTTAATTCAGGCAGAAAATCCAGCATCATACCTCATCGATACTCTGCTGAACGCCAACAATGAAATGGAAGCAGTGATCATTCTAAATACCATAGTGTTGCTGCAAGACTTTTCCGGTTACCAGATTGCAGTCAGCCCGGATCTGATCCCGTCACAGTGGCAGTCTAATGGGCAATCTAATTTGACTCTTCGCCTGGATCATCTGAATAACTAATCTCCACTAACTATGAGCACTGAAAACTTTTACAGAGCCACACCCACGCAGCAGGTCACTGCTCTCATAATGCTTTGCTTTTGCCTGATTCAATACGCCCACATAACGTCTGCTCAATCGCCTAAAGAAAATGCGGTGGGGTCCCGGCCAAATGTTATTTACATCCTCGCTGACGATTTAGGCATCGGTGATATTGAGCCGTTTGGTCAGCAACACATAAAGACCCCAAATCTGAACCGTATGATGCGTGAAGGCATGGTGCTGACTCAGCACTATGCTGGCAATACTGTCTGCGCGCCATCTAGGGCGTCCCTAATGACAGGCTTACACTCTGGACACACGCAGATCCGGGGAAATTTCGAATTAGGCGGATTTACTGATGAAGAAGAATTCGGCCAGATGCCCCTCAATCCAGGGACGGATACTGTTGCCACCATGCTACAAGACGCTGGCTATCGGACTGGAATGATCGGCAAATGGGGGCTCGGAGGTCCTGGTTCATATGGCACGCCAAATAAGCACGGATTCGATTATTTCCTGGGATACTTGGATCAAAAGCAGGCGCACAATCATTACCCAACTCACCTATGGGAGAACGAAGAGCGCTATCCTCTCGAGAATACGTTTTTGTATCCCCACCAGAGTTTGCCCGATAGCGCCGACCCCTATGACGAGACGAGTTATACGCCCTATAAGAGGAAAGACTATGCCCAGACTAGGTTAACCGGTGCCGCCCTAGAGTTTATCGAAACAACCAGTGAGCAGCCGTTTTTTCTGTATCTCGCATATGCTACCCCTCATGCTGCGCTGCAAGTGGCGGAAAAAGAATTAGCGCCTTATTCGGCGTTTAATGAAACGCCCTACACAGCAAAACGCAATTACTTGCCGCATCCAAAACCTCGAGCTGCAAGAGCGGCCATGATTTCCAATATTGACAGTAGCGTTGGAAAAATAATGGAGCGGCTTGAGGAATTGCAAATCGATGATAACACTCTGATCATTTTTAGTAGTGACAACGGGCCTACTCCAGAAGGGGGTGGCGACATGGAATTTTTCGACTCGAATAGCTACTATCGCGGCTATAAACGCGATCTGTATGAGGGCGGCATCCGCGTGCCTACCTTGGCACGTTGGCCCAGCAGAATTCAACCAGGGAGTCGCAGCGATCATGTGTCAGCGTTCTGGGATCTCATGCCGACACTCGCTGAGCTCGCAGGCACAGAACCACCAAAAACTGATGGACTTTCTTTCTTGCCAACCTTAATGCAGAAAGAAGGACAAGAGCAACATCAGAGTCTTTACTGGGAATTCCACAATACAAGAGGGGGTCACGTGCAAGCAGTCAGATTTTTGGATGATTTCTCCAAAAGCTGGAAGGCAGTACGTTTATACAGCCAAAGTTCAGACACAGAACCTGCTATCCAATTGTATGACTTAGATAACGATCCCGGAGAGTCCATAGATCTTGCCGAAAAAAGTGCAACACTGGTCGAACAGGCAAGAGAGATAATGAACAGTTCTCGCTCGCGTTCATTTATCGATGCCTGGAACTTCGATCAGCGCTGAAAAAGAGGAATGTTTTAGTGTTAAATTTCATTGATCAATCTCGAACCTAAAAATGGGTTGCCCTATTCAACTCTGAAAGAAAATTTTTTCCCATTAATCCTCGAATTGGCTTCACTTTCGAATCGCAAATCATTATCTTAATTTATTCATAAGAAGACGATTTATACCCTCACGGGCTAATCAACACTTTGTTAATTTATGGATGAAGCTTCTAATCACTTCAACACTATCCAATAATTTGTAACGGATACGCACTATGACAACAACAAAATTCTTTCGCCCGGCCTTAGGTATCTCTCTTTTAGTGGTGCTCGGGTCGGTGATTACCTCTGTTGAGGGTCAGCAGCAAATGAAATCTCAATCAGAGAATTCCTTAGGACAATTTGAACAGTTTCAAATCGGCCACCCAAGCTTTGTTAGCCCCCATGCCTCACCTATAGCCGTTAACAACAACCTTGTGTTTGTTGCTAATACTCCAGCTGATACTGTCGATATCATCGATTCCCAAACACGCGACGTGATTGCCCGGGTAGATGTCGGCGTAGATCCTGTCAGCATCGCTAGGCGTCCCGATGGCAAGGAAGTCTGGGTATCCAACCACGTCTCCGACTCTGTATCGGTAATCGACACAGATGAAAGCAGCCCGACTTTCCTAAATGTGATTGCCACAGTGCAGGAGTTTGATACGGCGCGTAAGGCTACGAATTTTGATGAACCGATGGGCATCGCCTTCGCTAGCAATGAGAAAGCCTATGTTGCCCTGTCTTCCAATAATCAAATAGCAGTTATTGATGTTGCCAGTCGCGAGGTAATGAAACGTTTAACCATTACCGCACAAGACCCCCGCGAAATCGTGGTTCGTGATGGCAAGCTCTACGTCATTCCCTTCGAATCAAATAATCAGACTCAGCTCTCGGGTGGCGCGGCGGAAGATATCGATGGAGATTTAGTAACCTTCGATATTTTCGAACACTCGATAAGAAACAATAGCAAGCTCTCTCTTGGTCATGTTATCGATGTGATAAAACACCCCGACATGCCGGACCGAGATTTATACGTATTCGACACTGAAACAGACGAGCTCATCGAAACCGTCGACACTTTAGGCACCCTGTTGTACGGCATGACCGTCGACTCACAGGGGCGAGTTTTTATCGCGCAAACTGACGCACGCAATGATGCCAACGGTCGTGCGGGAACAGAGAAACACGGCCTTGCAGAAATGGAGAATCGTGCCTTTCTTAATCGCATTACACGCGTAGATTTAGGCGGCTCTGGTGCTCAAGAACTAAGTTTTTTTGATTTAGAACCCCTGCCGCCGCGACAACCGAGCCCCGCCGATGCCCTAGCCACACCCTATGGCATTAAAATTAGTGACGACGATTCAACACTGTTCGTTTCAGCGGCCGGTTCAGACAAACTAATC
>MDSV01122863.1_pt1 | contig 40465 bp, 39 predicted proteins | sample 810851 | NCBI WGS metagenome assembly MDSV01 (sample SAMN05326640, study PRJNA326480) | marine metagenome | isolation source: seawater | place: Atlantic Ocean: North East | collected 2012 | reverse complement strand
ACCTCAAAACAATTAAATGTTTGTGGTGTAAAAATAGAGCCAACTCCTATTAATTTGTGTTTCTCTATTTTTGTTAGCATGTGATCGATAGACATACCTACTCTAATATGCTTTTCATCAATCTTTGTTCTTCTGTAGAAAGTTTCTTTTAAGTCATCTGTTTCATCTCCTACAAGCATGTCTAAAATTGAGACATCAAAATTATTGTCACGCAACTTTCCTGCAAGATATAAAATTCCTAGTGAACTATCTGGTCTGGGATTTTCAGTAAGTTCGAACTGTTGAGCTGGATAAATTAATTTTACTTTAGTATTTTTCATAATTTTTTAAAATTAAACAGTTTGATTGCTTGTTCCCCAAGTATATCTTTTTTAATTTTTTTTGAAATATTCATTTTTTTCATTTCTTTTAAAGGTAATATTTGGCTAAAACAATGATTTCCAGGATAGTCTGTGCCAAATAAAATTTTTTTATGGTCTACTTCAGCCGCAAATTTAACCATTTTCATTGATGCGCTAACGGATGTTATAAAATAAGCGTTCTTAAGATATTTTTTTATAGGCTTATATAATCCATATACACACAACATTCCTCCCATATGTGGTATTAATGTTTTTATATTGGGGTATTTTTTTAAAAATTGCAAAGTTCTGTATGGAGAGTCTCCATCAAGTGTTTGGGTAATATGTGCGGTATAAATTTTTAAGAAAAAGTTTTTTTTAATAATTGCTTTAAAAATAGGATCTAATTTTTTTTCGTTTATGTTTATATTTTGCCATTTTGGAATAATTTCTACACCAATATATATTTTTTTATCAAGTTTCATAATTTCTTTTGCTGCTTTAACTGGATTAGATACATCGGGAATATATAGTCCTTTAAATTTATTTGGGTATTGATATAAACATTTTTTGACATAATCATTGTTCTTTCTTAAAGTATCTTTATTAATCCACGCCAAACCGCTTATTATTCCGTAATCAATTTTGCACTTTTTCATCGATGATAAGACCGAATTTAAATTAAATAAGGGAATCTTTTTTTTTGCCTTTGGGTGTGAAAAAACATCTCTATTAACACCTTCTTTAGAGTTTTTAAAATTTTTTATTTGCCTTGCTCCAGTATGAAGAAGCCTTAATTCACAATCAACTATTTTATATAAATTTTTCATTTTTAAATTTTTTTAGCAATAAGCATTAAAGTATGAGAATGATTTCTCTGAACGATTTTGTTTAATGATGGATCGTAATCACTAAGTTTGATTACTTTAATTCTTTTTATTTTTTTTAGACAATGAATTATGTTTTTTCTTTTAAACCACAAATGTCTGACCTCAGGATAAAAGTTTTTTCTTTTAAAATTTTTCCAGTCGTAATTGGTAAAATCGGCAATAATAAAGCCTCCTTTATCTAAAACTTTTTTTGCTTTTGAAAAAAAAATATTTAAACTTAAATTAGTTTTAGACATTACACCCAAACAAGTAATTAAATCAAAATGTTTTTTTTTAAAATTTTGAAAATCTGTATTATAAAATTTAGCCCTGACATTTCTTCTTTTTAATATTTTGAAGAGTTTATCTGAAATTTCTAATCCGACTGAATTTATTTTAGAATTTCTTTTTAAAACATACTTTTGTAAACCACCAATGCCCGAACCAATATCTAACCAATTTTTTATACTCCTACCTTTTATAAAATTATTAATAAATCTATACCTATTCATCATACTTTTTTTAGATCCCCAATGAATTCTCTGATGATCTTTTTTTAATTTTGAAGATACGTTGTATTCGTTAATAATTTCTTCTGAAGTATATGGTGAATAAATTTGACTATTTTTAATCAAATACCAATTTAAAATATCTTTCACCAATTTTTTTGGACCTTTTCTAGTAATCAAAATTGTTTTTTTTTGTTTTGTGTTCAGTTTGGTTTCAAATAATATTAATTTTTTTTCAATTATTGCATTACTTACTTTTTTAAAATAACCAAGATAATTCATAGATTTCATTTTAGAAAAAAATTTAGCTAAGTTATTCTGGTTTTTCCCCAGCGACATATAAGACAAGGGTATTTTTGTTGCAATTAATTCATACAACATGGTTCCCGATCCAACTATTGCATAACGACAATTTTTTAATATTCTGCTAATATTTTCATTAGAGCGATGAGTAATAATTCTGGGATTTTTTTCCCATTTTCTTATTACATTTTTTTGCTTGAAACCCGGCCCATATAAAACTTCAATTTTTCTTTTTGTACAAGACAAAATAATTGAAATGAGTCTAGTGGTTTGGTTTTCGGGATCGCTACCTCCCATACATAGAAATATATTTGATTTTTTTTTATAATTAATTGTATTTTTAAAAAAATCTTTTTTTATAAGCAAATATTTCTTTCCAGAAAAAATTTTTATGCCCGGTTCATACTTGTGATTTTCAACATAAATATTTGGATTTATTACTGCTGAAACATATTTCGGAACTTTGTATTTATTATCATCAAAAATCAATATAGTTTTGATAAACTTTCTTAAATTAAAATAAAACTTTTCATCATAAATATATTTATCGACGATACAAACGTCAGATTTTGGTAAATGGTTATAATTAATTTTTTTTTTAAAATGAACCCATCTCTTGTTATTAATTTTATTTTTTAAACTAAGATCTCCTTCCAAGAAAAATTCCACTTTATGTCCATTTTTTAAAATTTCTTTAGCCAGTATTACGCATCTATTAAAATGCCCCAATCCAACACTGGATGATGCGTGTGTTATAATTAAAAATTTAATAGATTTCACCGAAAAATATTATTTTTTTCTTCCAAGAATAAAAGCTTCTGCAGCTTTATATCCACTGCTCGCACCTCTCCATTCGGCCAAAGTTTTAATGCCCTTTAATGATCTTGGGTGCGGCCATTTTCTTAGTTCTTTTTTATACATTTTTATTGCATTCAGCTTAAATTTTAATGTGTTCGAAATATCTTCAAACCAATTAGGATTAAAATTTGACTTCCTTGATGTTTTTATCTGCCATTCAGTACTGGAAGGTACTTCAAAAAACAGAATTAAATTGACCGGATTATCTCTCATTGGCCTGCAAGCGGTTATTACTGCTTTGCTTACAAGTCTATGATCAATATTTAGATCCTCTGGACAATGAGTAAAAATTAGACCTGGCTTATGTTTCTTTATATTTATCTCTATTAATTTAATAATTTTTATAAGGGGAACGCTATCTAATTGATTGTCAGGAAAATTAAAAAAAGTAGGCTTGCTTATTCCCAATATTTTGCATGATTTTTGACATGAAATTTCTCGGTCTTTGATTTCCCTTTTTGTTTGTTTTTTATTTTTATTTCGAGAAGTTACACCGTCTGCAAGTATCAGGGTATTAATTTTAAATTTTTTTCTTGCTAATTTTGCTAAAGTTCCACCACAACCCAGAACTTCATCGTCTGCGTGGGCGGCTACTACTAAAACATTTTTATTTTTATTTTTCATCTAACAATGCTTTCCCATTTAGTATTTACGGGGTCTTTGATATTTTCAAATAATTTTTTTATTCTTTTATAGTCTTGGTAATTATCTATTGACAATTTTTTCTTTATCTTTTTTTTAAAATTGTAAGGAGATTTATATTTCTTATAATTAAATTTTTTCTTACTCATAGTAACACAGACATGTTCTTTATCGCCTTCAATTATAGGTCTTTTGTTTAATTCCCTTAATACTTTTACATAAAATACTTGAACAACAACTCCGTATGGTAAATTAAAAATCTTATGAGTGTCCAAATAATCAAGCTTGTTTTTCCTAAAAAAATTTAAAGTTTTTTTTATAAATGAACCATCAGGCAGAGGGTTGTCTGAGGTTGCCCTGATAACAATATCATTATCTCTAAGTTTTTTAGTGGCATTTAAATATCTTGAAAAAACATTTTTATGACTACCTCTGGATGTTTCTAGTTTATATTTTTTTAAAGTTTTATTTAAAATATCGTCTTTTTTAATTGAAGGTATAGCAAGAATTACTTTATGACCTAAATTTGATAGCCTTCTAGAGCAAAGAACTGCTAAGGGTAATTTTAATTTTGATAATGGCATGAGAACTTTGGCTGGCAATCTATACGACTGGATCCTAGCCTGGAGAACAATTAAAATTTTTTTTTTCATGAATATGCAGCTCTAACAATACAGGCCCAACGAGGTAAGCCCTTGGTTTTTTTTGCAGTACCATGGGGAACATATTTTCCCAAAATCAAAAGGTCGCCAGTTTTAAAAGTAATTTCAGCAACTTTCTTTTTCCATAAATTTTGATTTTTAAGTATTGGATAACCTGATTTATTTATTAAATGATTGTATGGTTTATTTTTAAAATTTTTTGAAACTATTAATCCACCAGAAGATTTTGGAATACTATGCAGTGCTATCCAGAAAACAAAAAAGTTTTTTTTGTTTACACCCACAAACTCTTGGTGCATAGGGTAATTTCTTTTGTCATTTTTTTCAATTATTCTTACTCCTTTAGATAAAATTTTTATTTTATTATTAGAATATTCTTTTGATATTTTAGAAATTTTAGGTACCACAATTTTTTTCAAAGTTTTCAAATTTTTAAAACTATCATAAATCTTCGGCCATTTATTATTTTTTCTAGATTCTAAATAATCTGTCTGAAATTTTTTGTAAGTGAAATGATATCTTTTATTATTCGATTTAATATTCCTAAAAATTTTATAATGAATTTCTTTTAAAATTTTTTTTATATCAGACTCTGATAAAAAGTTTTTAATTTTCCTAATTTCATTTGAATGAATTTTTTTTTTCATTTATTTCACGCCTGTTAATTTTTTTATATATTTTATTATTTTATAAACTTCTTCATCTTTTAAACCATAGTAAATTGGTAACGAAACTGTTTTTTCATAAAATTTTAATGAATTAGGAAAAGCTTTTTTTTTAAATCCAAATTTTTTTTTATAAAATGGCTGAGTATGCATTGGGGTATAGTGTACCTGTAAATGAATATTTCTTTCTTTTAACTTATTAAAAAAATTAAACTTAGAAATTTTCATTTTTTTAAAGTCAATTAACAAAGGATATAAATGATAGGCGTTTCTAATTTTTTTTCTTTTTGGTGGCGTTATAAATCCATTGATATTTTTAAATGCCGAATCATATATAGACGCAATTTTGTTCCTACGAATTATAAATTTTTCCAATTTTTTTAATTGGCTTGTGCCTAGCGCGCACTGAAAATCAGTTATCCTGTAATTATATCCCAATGTTGACATTTCATACAGCCATGGAGTTTTTTTTAGTTTCGTCTTTGAAAAATTTTTTAATATACCGTGAGATCTTAGTAGTTTTATTTTTTCATAAATTTTTTTATTATTGGTTAAAACTGAACCGCCCTCACCTGTAGTTATGCTTTTTACTGGATGATAGCTATGAGTAACTACATCGGCATATTTACATGCATACTTTATATCTCCATAAAACTTAGCTCCGATTGCATGACAGTTATCATTGACCAACTGAATTTTATATTTTTTTGAAATTTTTTTTAAGGCCTTCCAATCACAAGGGAAACCTCCGTAATCTACTGCAATAATAGCTTTGATTTTTTTTTTTAATTTTTTATATTTTTGTATTTTTTTTATTATCTTTTTAGGATCAATATTGTAGGTTTTTAAATCAATATCAACAAAGTCGGGTTTAGCTCCGTTATAAATAGCAGAGTTAGGGCTAGCTAAAAAGCCAATCGGGGATGTTAGGATAACATCATTTTTTTTCCATCCCAAAGCATTTCCAGAAAGATGTAAAGCTGCAGTCCCGCTAGAAACAACACAACAAAATTTTGAACCAAATTTGTTTTTTAAAGAATTTTCAAATTTTTGAATCTCCGGCCCTTGTGTAATTAAATTATTTTTAAGTGATTTTAAAACAGAATTTATATCACTTCTGTCTAGATACTGTCTTCCATAGCTTATCATGATGATTTTATTGTCTTTATAAAAAACTTTTAATCTGTTTTACAGAAAGATATTTTGGATTGTTTTTTGAATTATATTCAAATTCAATTTTTACTTTTTTACCCTTTTCTCCTAAATTGTTTTTTTTATAATCGTGCAATTTATGTTCAAAAGCTATTGTAGGAGTTATGACGAAATGATCTTTAAATTCCAATGTCAAGTGTGAATGTTCTTCGGGACACATAACTTCATGTATTTTTTCACCGGGACGTATACCAATTACTTTAAATTTGACTGAGGGATTAAATGCTTTCATTAAATCTGTGATTTTTATTGATGGAATTTTTGGTACAAATATTTCTCCACCTTTCATTCGCATGAAAGATTTTATTACAAACTCAATACCTTGATCTAAAGTAATCCAAAATCTCGTCATTCTTAAATCGGTTATTGGAAGTTTTTTGTGTCCTTGATCAATTAAATCTTTGAAATAAGGTCCTACAGATCCTCTAGAATTAAAGACATTTCCATATCGAACTATTGAAAAGCTGATATCTTGATTGCCCCTAATGTTATTAGCCGCTACAAATAATTTATCTGCAGCAAGTTTGGTAACGCCATAAAGATTTATAGGATTGGCTGCCTTGTCTGTCGAAAGAGCAATTATTTTTTTTACCTTGGAGTTAATAGCTGCCTGAATAACATTTTCAGCACCATGTATATTTGTTTTGATACACTCTATGGGATTATATTCGGCGGCAGGCACTTGTTTAAGAGCTGCGGCATGAATTACCAGATCTACGTCTTGCATGGCTGTCTGAAGTCTTGATAAATCCCTTACATCTCCTATAAAGAATCTCATTTTATTTTTAAATTTAACTGGTATTTTTTCTTTCATTTCATATTGTTTAAGTTCATCTCTGCTGTAAATAATAATTTTCTTTGGACTTAATTTAGACAAAGCAACTTGAACAAACTTTTGACCAAAAGATCCTGTTCCGCCAGTTATTAAAATTGTTTTATTTTTAAACATTTTAATTTATTTTTAAATAATTTTTAATGTATTTATTAATTGTTTGAGAAGTGGTCAAGGGAGTAAAATCAAATTTTTTAATTGCATTTGAAATATCTAGATAAAAACCTTCTTTTTTTCTATGCCACTTAATTTCACTTTTAGATTTAAGTTTTTTTTTTAAAGAATTTACAATATCTCCTAGAAGTCTTGGAGAAGAACTGCCTAGCAAGATTGTTCCTGAGTTGTAATTTTTTTTAAGTAAATTGAGCATAAAACTATTTAAACTATCAATTAAAATTACATTATTAAACTTATTTTGATTATTAAACAACTTGATATTTAAGTTTTTTTTCATTTTAAAAATTACTGATGATAAAAATCCTTTCTCATCAGTGGTTCCTAGAACTCCCGGCAATCTTAAATTATATATCTTTGTTTTTTTTAATTTTCTAAAAATCATCTCTGATTTATATTTAGATCTTGCATAATAATTTTGATTTTTTTTATAAAATTTTTCATTAACACTTCCAAAATTTTTATCACTATAAATAGAAGCTGATGAAAAAAAAATTAATTTTTTTATATTGCTATTTTGTTTAATAGAATTTACTAAATTTTTTGTTATTTTCATATTTTTTTTATAGGTTTTTTTATCTTCATGATTTGAGGTTGTCGATGCCATGTGGATAATACTATTAATATCATTTGGTAACTTAATTTTCTTGTTAAATAAGTTTATTTTCAAAGGTGTATAAAATTTTTTGTTAAATTTATTTTTTATTATTTTCTTATTATAGTTTGCATATACAAAGAATTTTTTTCTTATAAAATATTTCAAAACTTCTTGGCCAATTCTTCCTCCGCATCCTGTTAATAAAACTTTCATTAACCTAATAATTCTTTATTGTTTCTCAAGAAAGAAGGGCTGATTTTATAATTTTCTGAATAAAAAAATTCGTTTTTAAAAATATCCCAAAACTTTTCTTGTAAATAAAAATCATCATCCGATAATTCTAATTTTCTATCTAAGAAATCATTCATTTCGTGGCTTACATTCCTGATCTCATCAACTGAATTATTAACAACTTTTACTCCCATTTTTTTAAAATCATTATCTTTAATAATTAAACCCACATTTGAATTAGCAATTTCTGTGAATGTATAAAATCTTTTTTCTTTTTCGTTATATAGTTTTTGTGGAATAAAAAAAATATCTTCTCCTGTAAATTGAAAAAATTTTTTTTTCGATATTTGATTGCTTACTTTTTTTTCTTGTTTTAGCTTTTCTCTTTCAACAGATCTTAATTGAATATTAATCAATACTATTGGTTTCCTAAGAAAATTCATAACCTTGTCCAATCCACTTTCTGTGCCCACAAAAAATTTAGATTTCAATAGCAAATATATATCTAGGTAATCTGATTTGTAGTTTCCTTGACTATAATCAAAAATATTTTTACCATTAAAATTCATCTTTTTTTCTGAAATATTTCCCACTCTTATTAAGAAAAATTTTTTATTAGAAAAATCTTTTGCAAAATCAATAAAATCATCTGGAGAAAAATTTCTAAAATTGTGGTACGACAGGTCCATTTCTGGTAACTGATATTTTTTATAAGCTCCATCTCTGTTACAAAAAGTTATAATTTCTTGCTCTGAATTAATATTCATGAAATTATTTATTTTTCTAAATTCATCGTCACACTTAATAAGATCATTTTTACTAAAGTTAATGAATGGTTCATTTATGCTTTTGTAGTTTTCAACATCTGATTTGCTGCTTCTAAAATATCCTAGAAAATCATCTAAATTAACCTGAAATCTTTTGAGTCTTAAAATTGAAATCACTTTATAAATATTTTGAATTATAGAATTAAATATAACAAAAATTAGTTTTTTTTTGGGACTTACAAGAATCAAGCCTTCTGTGACTTTCTCAATCCAAAATTTATTTGTAATTTTTCTTTTTCCATAATAAATATTAAAACTATCAGGTATAAAAATGATATCTTTATAAACAAAGTTTTGTTTTTTTTTTCTAGATAAATAAACCTTTAAATTTGTGCTTCCACCTAAAAAATAATTTAATTGATAAAATCTTATTTTTTTTAAGTAAAAGTAAGGAATTAAAATAACTGTTACGGGAAAAAATATTATAAAATTTAAACAAGCCTTCAATAATGAAAAAGCTATCTTAATATATTTCTTAATAAACATAAGATTATTTTTTAATTATCTGATTTTCATCAATTAGACTCATCTTTTCAAATTTTTTATTTTTACTAATCAATGTTGAATAATCTTCAAAATTTAATATTTTTCCGTTATCAAAAAAAATTATTTTATGACAGTTCCTTAAAGATTTAACCCTGTGCGAAATTACTATTATCGTCGAATTTTTGAATACTTTAAAAATATTTTCTATTATTTTACTTTCATTAATAGAATCTACAGCGTTAGTCGCCTCATCGAGAATAATTAGTTCGGGATTATTATAGATTGCTCTTGCTATAATTACTCTTTGTGCTTGACCGCCGCTTAATCTAACGCCATTTTCACCGATTACAGTTTTGTAAGAGTCCTTTAAATTTTCTATGAAATGAGATATTTCCGCAATTTCACAAGCTTTTTTAACTTTTTCATGACTTATTTCTTTATCAAATTTTCCAAATGCAACATTTGCAGCGACACTAGAGTCTAATAAATAACCCTTTTGTGGCGCATAACCTATTCCCTTTATTTTTAAATTTTGATTAGGGATCAATAAATCTTTATCATCTAATAATATTTCTCCATCAGTAGGCTTTAAAAGACCCAGCAGTAAATCAACAAATGTGGTTTTGCCGCTGCCACTTTCTCCGGCTATGCCTATATATTGTCCTTTTTTTATTTGAACATTTATACTGTCTAATGACTTTGATGTGGCATTTTTAAACTGATAACTAACATTTTGAAAATTAATATTTTTCTTTAATGATTTTTCTATCAATTCACTCTTTGAGCTTTGGTATTTATGAGAAAATGATGCATTATAATAATCATCATAAAGACTATCAAAGTAAGGCTTGTTATATCTGATTTGAATTAGATTGGTGTATATCAGTTGCATAGATGGCATGATTCTTTTTAAAGACATTGCAAGCAAACCCAATAGTGGAATTAGATGATACAAATTATCAAATCTACTTGCTATAGAAACAGCAACAATTAAAATTACACTAAATAAAAAAACCTCTATTAGAGCATTGGGGATATAGGAAAAAAGATTTATATTTATATTTGCATTTGTATATAATTTTAAATTTGGAAAATATTTTGTTAAAAAAAAATTCTGAGTTTTATTAATCTTTGTTTCTTTAAAGGATCCAAATGCATCTGTAATTATTTTAGAAGAATTTGAAAAGAAACTTGGTATTGTTTCTCCAAGTCTGCTTATTTTATTTTTAATTTTTTTAAATAATAAAAAATAGAAAGCTACAAGAAAAACAGAAATGATTATAGTTATAGTCGGATCATAAAAAATTAAAAATAATATAATTATAAATGCGGAAAATACATTCTGAAATATTGCAAATATTGGAGCGATATAGCCAACTATAACATTGTGCATTCCAACTAATATTTTTTGAAACATATTAGCAGAGCTTGATAGTAGATAATTAGAATAACTTTGATCTAGGTAATAGTTAAAAACTTTAACAGATGTTTCTTTAAAGTAGTTTTCAAAAACAAAATCTTTATAGTATTGAGATAAAACTTTAAAACTTTGATTTATTAATAAGGAAAATAGTGTAACCAGCCCAAGGAATATTGTTAAATCTTTATTATTTAAATTTAATTCACTTTTAATAGACAAGATAATCTTATTTGTTTCTATTAATTCTGGGTTTATAAGAACACTTAAAAAAGGTAATACCGATACAATACCTAGTAAATCAGACAGGCTAGCCATCATAGAAATCAGCACTAAAAAAACGATTTGTTTTTTTTGTTTACCATCTAAGGTGCTCCAAATTTTTGAGTATTTTTTCACTATAAAATGATTAAGATTTGTATTTTTTTAGAATATTTATTATTTTCTTAACTTCATTGATTTTATAACCGGGTCCTGAAGGCAATCTAATAACATTTTTAGATATATCCAAAGAGTTATTTAAATTTTTTTTATAATCAAATAAATTTGTTTCGCTTAAAGTTCTTAAATTATAGTGAAGCTCAATATTATTATATTTACAAAATTTAATAAATTTTTTTCTTTTTTTTACAATAGCCAATATATAGATGGGTAAAGAGTTTTGTTTTTTGGAGTTTAAAACTTTAATAAATTTATTATTTCTAAAAGAATTTAGATATAAACTATTTATTAATTTTACTTGACTAATATTATGTTTTAAATTTGATAAATTCGTTAATCCAACACTGGCATGTAGATTACTTGGTTTAAAATTTAAACCATTGATACTTGATAGCTCCATTTTAGCATTTTCTGGACTTGCATTAACGCCATTATTTCTTATTGAGATTAATTTTTTTGCTAATTTATCTGAATTAGTTACACAAAAACCACCGTAGACCATATTTACTAGTTTGCTTATAGCTAGGGAAAAACAGCCAATATCGTGCAAAGTTCCACAAAATGAATTTTTTTTAATTTTAACTGGAAAACATTGTGCCGAATCCTCAATTACAGAAAATTTAAATTTTTTTTTTAATATTTCGAATTCACTATTGTAGGTAGGCTCCCCATTTAAATGAACTAAATAAACTAAATCTGGTTTATATTTTTTAATTTTTTTATTTAAGAGATTGAAAGAGACATGATGAGAACCTTTTTCTGTATCAACTAAAATAATTTTTGATCCCATTATTTTTGCTGGATTGATTGTTGCTATCCAGGTCATATTTGTACATATAACTTTTGATTTTTGATTAATATTTAAAGCAATTGTTGCCATCATTAATGCGCTGGTTCCGCTAGTAGTTAAAATTACATGTTTTACTTTTAGAAGATCTTTTAGTTTTTTTTCAAGTTTTAGACAGCTAGAACCCATGGTCATTTTATCTTTATTAATAAGTTTTTTTATTTCTTTGATGTAAATTTTTTTATCAGCTGAAGGTTTAAACCAAGGGAATTTATATTTTGTCATTCTTTATCTCCAATCAGTATAGGAATTTTTACTTTTAGAAAATTTACCCTTACTAACTTCATAAAAAATTAAAAACGGTGATTTAATGATAAGTGTATGATAAGTTTTTTTTGGTATTTTATAGTAAAAAACTTTTTTAGAACCAAACTCTCCCATTTCAATAGTCTTAATTACTTTTCCTCGCTTATTATAAATCAGAATATCAACTCGTCCCTTTATAATCATCATTGACTCTGCATTTCTAGGATGCATATGTGATTTAACTTTATATTTTTTGGGATGTATTATTATCATTTCATTCAAAACATCATTTTTATTTTTATGAGTGCAAAGTCTAATAGTTTTGTCTGGATTTTTTTTAGCTAATTTTATTAAATATTTTATATCTCTTTGAGCAACAGTAATTAGGCTGTCCTTTGCATATAAAACCTTGTTGCTTTCTTTCCTAGTTTTTATCATTCTAGTTTATTATATCTGAGTTTTTTTCTAAAAATTTTTCACTAGGGGCAGTATGTACAACCAAATCTAAAGAAAAATTTTTCTTTAATAGTTGGTTTCCCTTTTCAATAAATTCTTTCTGTAATTTACCTAAATTAAAATTTTTTATTGATCTTGATTGAGGGCTTGTTCTGTCCATTAACTCTTTGGTTGCATCCAATATATCTTCATCAGTATTTTCTATGAGAGCCAATCCTTTATTTTTAAATGACTTTTCTACATTTGTCTGAATTGAAATATAATCTGGAGTAAAGTATTCCTTTAGCTTCATCTTCATTCCGTTCTTATTATCTTTTAAAAGTCTTGGTAAGAATAAATCATACCGATTCATGCCTATTAATGTAGATATCAATGGTGTTTCAGATATTAAACTCGGCACGCCAAAATAATCCGCCATCACCATGTGTCCGGAGTCTGTTCCTAAGTAAAATCTACTTCTTGCCGACAAATATACGTCCCAAAAATCACTTTTTTTTTCGTGATGAGCGTAATCTATTACCCCTTTTTTTGTTTTAACAATTGGCATTTTTTTGTTTCCCATTATGAAAACCTTTCCACCCAAATTTACTATGAATTCAATTGATTTATTAAACTTTTTTATGTGCGAATTTTTAAATGAATCATAATCATAATCATTTTTTGTACTTCCTGATCTTGCATGGACTGTAACAAACCAATCATTACTACTTATGCCAAAATCTCTTGCTAATTTCTTATTGCCTTCTTCCAAGTGTTCTTTAGTTAAATTAAAAAAAGATTTATTTAAGTTCTCTTTGTATTTTTTTTGTAAAATTTGATTTTTGGAGAATTCATTAATAAAATAACTTCTCTTGAAAGGAGATACCCCTAAATCAAGTGGAGCTTTAAAATATTTTTCCAAGAATAGAGTATTTCTAGTAAAATCAAGATCTTTAATTATATTTATTCGTTTTTCAAAATAAGTAAATAAAGTTTTGTTTGTAATCAGATCTTTGTTCGAATTTATATAAGATATTGGGTAATCATCAATTAATCCTAGCTCTTTAGCTTGTATTAAAGTCGAAGCGTTATGTGTATTCCCAAGAGAACCACAAAAAACTTGCCAAGGAATAAGGTGTTGAAATTTATGGTCTAATTTAAATTTTTTTAACCAATTTAACTTTATATTAATATATTCTTTCAATTCATAAAAAAAATCAAAGTTGTTTTCATGTAAAAAAGAGTAATATTTCTCTAAAATTAATGGATTTAACGGAAATTTTCTTTTTAAATTCATAAATAATTTTTTTTTTTTTTCAATGTCTCTTATTTTTTCAATTTTTAAAATTGATTTCTCTTCATCAGATTTTCTAAAAAATAAAATCTTATAATTGACAGGTTTAATTAAATACCGAGTTACTGAATTATTAATTATTTTTTTAATTTTTGATAAATTTTTCATTTTAAAATTTAATGATAGATTTATTATGACTTTATTATTTTATATTCTGGCAAAGGAACGATGAAGCAGCCGCCGTTATCCAGGAATCTTTTGTGTTTTTTTATAATCTGATCCTTGTATCGCCATGCTAAAATTACAATATAATCAGGTTTATCTTTGTAAATTCTTGAAGAAGCATGTACAGGAATATGGAATCCGGGACTATAAAGATTTTGCTTAACTGTAAAATCATCATACAAATTTTTAAGGTAGTTCATATTATAGTGATACATTAGAGTTGTCGATGTAGCCGATGCTCCGTAACCAGCTATTTCTTTTTTGTCTGAAATTATTTTTTTTATTTTATTTATAAAATTTTGTTTAGAAGATTCAATTTTTTTTGAATAATTCTCGAATAATTCTCTTTTATTAAATCCATAATTTTTTTCTTCTTCGATGCATTTATTTACTGAATTATCTACATTTTTTATTCCATCTAGTAATTGTAAAACACATCTCATTGAACCCCCTTTTACCAGGTTGGTTTCAACATCAATGATTTGTAGGCCCAGTTTTTCAAAATATTTTTTAAGCGGTTCCACTCTAAAATAAGATAAATGTTCATGATAGGTAAAATCCCAAACAAAATTTTTTATTTGCAAAGGCAAATAAAAAGTCTCAAAAAAGAATATGCTTTTTTTGTTCATTATATTTCTTACGCCCTTAAAAAAATCATCTAAATCGTCTATGTTGGCCACTACATTATTTGCAGAAATAACATCTGCGAAACCATGCTTTTTTTTTAAAATTTTAGAAAACTTCTCTGTAAAAAACTCGGTTACTGTAGGAATTCCTCTTTTTTTAGCTATTTCTGCAATATTTGGCATTGGATCGATACCTAAAACTTTCATGCCATAATTTTTAAAATAACTTAAAAGTGTTCCATCATTGCTTCCTATATCAACCGCCAAGCCAACTTTATTTGGTTTAAACTTATTAATTATGCTTAGAGCTGAATCTTTAAAATGTTTACTTAACCCAAATGAACTTGATGTTTCGTAAGTATAATTTAAATAAACTTCAGATGGATCTATAACATGATCTAACTGACCGTTTCCACAATCGGCGCAAACACAAAGCGTTATAGGAACCAATTCATGTTTCTTTGACAAATTAGACTTAGCAACATAATCATCTGCCCATGGACTCGGGGTTAATACTAATGACTTTTTTAAACTTTTGCTCTTGCAAAGCCTGCAGTCAGTTCGCTGATAGTAATTCACTTTAAATTTTTTTAGATTTATTCTACAGATAAATATAGACGATCCATGTTTGCTCTTAGAAGAATTCTTCCTAATCCAATAAGATCTGTTCCATATTGATTTTCATACGTCTTAATAAGTCCAACTTGTTCTTTTGTATGGCTCAAGTTGGTTTCAACTCCATTAGGATTGTAAACATCAAAGGGGTTTATTTGGAAATGACTTTCAATTATTTTTCCAAAATCAAAATGAAAAGTTTTTTTCTGCTTATTAGAAACATCTAAACAATTGTTTTTTCTAAGAATACTAAAATCAAATAGTTCGCTTAAATAAGTTCCCACTTTTTCATCTAACAAATTATTTTCTTTTAATAAGAATTTAGCTGCTTCATAAGCAATTTCGTGTAATTCTTTTATATGGCGAAAAACTGCAATCGCTCTATATTTGTAAAGCTCGTTTGTACCATACTCTCCATCTATGTATTTCTTGATAACACCTTTTTGTTTAGTGAACTTCTCTAATGGTTTGGGGTCAGTCGCTAAATTTTTCTTTTCTTCTGCGTTAAATTCCTCATAAAACTTACTAAACACAGGATGAAGCAGGCTTATTTCATGAATTTTTTCAATTAATTCTGAACGTTTAATATTATTCATTCTTAAAAAACTCATTAAATCGGCAAGTATCGAGTCGTTGTTAAATATCTCGACCGTTAAATCGAATTTTCTACAAGCCTGATAATCTTCATATGGCATAGTTTTATTTGCAACACATATTTCTTCTATTTCTGCCACAGGAAATTTTGTTCCTCTAAAAGTGTATTCTCCAAAACATCTAGGCAAAACTCTGTATCTGCAAATATACTCCCATTTTTTTCTAGATTCATTTGTTGTTGATTTTGTTCCTGGCAACATCATGAATTGATACAATCTTATAAATTTCATATCAGCGTCCAACATATCTTTAACAGTTTTAAAATGTTTTTCCTTCGTGTCTCCTTCTAAGCAGAGAATAATTTCAGCTTCACTTTGGCCGCCTTCTTTCTCAATGCTTTTAGAAAAATTTACTAAAACCTCCTGAGAAACATTTTTTCTTTTAATTTCGCTCAAGACTGTTTTATCGGTAGACTGTACCGCTGCTGTAGCTGGCAAAGTTGGACCTAAAATTTTAACAATTTCAACAGTTCTTTCTTTTCCTGTTTTTGCAGTTGCCGCTAATACAGTTGCGGGATAACCTGCGTGCTTTTCTTGACATTTTTTTATTGATTTTGCTGTCTCAATATCTTTTGGAAACATTCCAAAGTTAGCATCTGTAATTTGTAAATCTCTAGTTTTGGCTCGCTTTGCTATATATTCTAATTCTTCCACTATTCTGTCTTGGGGGTATCGAGGAGTTTTGGTAAAATATGATCCTCCCTCCCAACAGAATGTACAAGTAAATGGACAGCCTCTTGTTGATTGCATCATAGGAATTAAAGTGTCATCAAAAAATTTATCCATCATTCCTGACAAATAAGGTGATGGTAATGTTTCTAGATGCATAAATTTTTCACCTAAAGGACATGTAATTAGCTCATCTCCATCTAAGTATCTAATATTGTGAACTAAAGGTTTGTTTTTTAAAAATTTTTCTTTATCAAAATTTATTTTTTTTTAATTCATTGTAGAGTTCTACAAACGATTTTTCACCTTCATACTCTAAATAAAAATCAATTGCAGGATACTCTTTCAAAAAGTCTTTTTGTTGATCTGGTTTGTCTGGAAAGTTTGGGCCACCAAATACTGTGATTGTTTTTGGTGAAAGCTCTTTAATTCTCTTGGCATATTCATGGCCCAGTTTAATATTCCAAGAAAAATTTGAAAAACAAGCTAGCTGAGGAAGCTCCTTATCAAGATAATTGCTGAAATCTTCTGGATACTTAAAAATTTCACAATCAATTTGATCTTTCAGATGAGTTTTTGCATAAGTAGCTACATATGCAATACCCAATGGTATGGTATTTGCCGCAACTATTTGGCCTGTATGCGTTAAATCTGCAAATGTTATTTTTGTTCCCATAATATCTAAAGTCTAATAATGTTTAATAATATTATTACTAATAACAATCAAGTAGTGAAATTTACTCAAAATATATGAATTCATAGTCTCCTTTATATTTCGAATGGTTAAATATCCATTTCCATTCCTCATCATCAAAAAAAGATTCTGCTGTTAATGCCCAACACTGTAAGTTGAATAATTCTTTCTCATTTCTATAACCTTCAACCATTAAATATGATTTTTTTCCAACTCTTTGAATTTCTTTTAAAGATTTAACCAGGTCAAATATTTTTAAATTGTGAAGTGTCGCAAGAGATATTACTAAATCAAATTCTTTATTTTTAAATTTAAACTTATTTTTTGCATCATGTACAAAGAGGTTTTTTTTTATCTCTGGAATAGCATGCTTGATTGCATGTTTTGATATATCAAAACCAAAAACCTTAAGTTTTGGTAAAATTTTTTTCATTTCATAAAGTACGTGGGCTTTACCACATCCTACATCTAAAACTTTAGAATTATTATTTAATTTATACTTATTAATTAGCTTTTGAGCCACATTTCTCCATCTTCCCGGTATATATTTATAGCCACCATATCCATAGCGTCTTTTTCCATCCCAAAAATCAAACTCAAATTTTCTTGCAATTTTCATGCACTTAACTTTTGAATTCATCATTCTTTTTAAATAATTTCTTTTGGTGGACTTATGTAATGATGTAACTAAATTAATTTTTTTCCGCATTTATGAAATAATTTTTTTTATTTTTTTAATTAAACTTTTTAAATCTAAATTGTATTTTGTCATCATATTATGTTGCCTACCATAACCCTTTGGAAACTCATCTGGGATTCCGATATTTTCCACTTTTTTAAATTTTTTTCTCGTTATCAGATCGTTAATTGTACTTCCTAATCCACCTATGACGCTATGTTCTTCAATGGTAATAATGTTAGATGTTTTGGATAAAAGATTAAAAAGCGAAGAACTATTAATCGGTTTTATTGTTGGACAGTGTATCACTCCTAATTCATAATTTAATTTTTTAAAATGTTGTCTAATTTTCATAGCGGTATCAAGCATAATCCCAGTCGTTATAATAATATTTTTTTTTTCTTTTCCTATTTTGTAAGGCTTTCCAATTTCAAATTTTTTATAAATATTTTTTGTAACTACCGGATCTCCTCCTTTGGCTATTCTAAAATAAATAGGACCAGGGTGGCTAACTGTATTTTTAATCATTTTTGCAACTTCTATTTCATCTGCTGGAACTAATATTGTCATGTTTGGAACTGACCTCATTAACGCAATATCGTCGGTAGCTAAATGGGTTGGGCCTAATGGTGCGTAAACCATTCCTCCTCCATTAGCTATTAATCTTACTTTGGTTTTTAACAAACCTAAATCTATACAGATTTGTTCATAACATCTTCTGGTTAAAAAAGTTGCAATGGTATTCACATAAGGTATCAAACCTTCTTGTGCCATACCGCTAGCAAGTGAGATAATATTTTGCTCAGCAGCTCCCTCCATAAAAAATCTACTAGGAAATTCTTCACTAAATTTTTTTAATATATTTGGACCCAAATCTGATCCAATAAAAATCATTTTGTTATTTCTTTTTGCAAGCTGATAGAACTCTTCTATAATTCTTTTTCTCATTTTAGATAAGTGTTTAGTTCATTGCTGATTTGTTTAAGAACTTTATCCTCTAAGTTTGCTTTGTGATGCCAGTCCGGATTGTTTTCTGCAAAAGAAATACCTTTGCCTTTTACCGTGTGGCAAATAATAAACTTAGGTTTAGTTTTGTTTTTACTTTTTAATACTTTTTTAAGTTCTTTAATCGAATGACCATTTACCTCGGAAGTATTAAAACCAAAACTTTTAATTTTTAATTTAATTTTATCTAAACCAGCAACTTTGGCTGGGGATCCGTAAGTCTGCAAATTATTATAGTCTAAAATTACTATTAGATTGTCTAAATTGTTTTTATATGCCGACATTAACCCTTCCCACATAGAGCCTTCGTTTAATTCTCCATCGCCAATTATCACATAAACATTTGATTTAATTTTTTTGATTTTAAGAGCGATAGCCATACCTATAGCTATCGAAAATCCATGACCCAATGATCCTGTTGAAGTTTCTACCCCTCTAATATGTTTGTCTGGGTGTCCGCCAAGAATGGAATTAGATTTACAAAATGTTTTTAGTGTGTCTTTAGAAAAATATCCTTTATCAGCTAGAATAGAATATAAAGCCAAACATCCATGTCCTTTACTTAAAATAAGTCTGTCTCTCTTATTTAAGTTTGGTTTTTTTGGATTGAATTTCATAATGTGATCGTAAAGAACTCTTAAAATTTCTACTATCGACATTGAAGAACCTATATGACCTCTTTTGCCGCCTTTAAGTCCTTCTAATATTAATTTTCTGAGATAAATAGATCTCTTGTCCAAAATTATATTTTTTTTATTTAATTTACCCATTTTAAAAATAACTCTTCCTCACAAATCTTAAGCATTCTTTTTGCTTTATTTAGCTGTACAAGCATTCTAGTTTTGTTAAAACGAAAACTATTATTAAATCTAAATTCATTTAATATAATTAATGACCACCTTATTGCATAAAAAGGTAAATAATAAATAAGTCTATTTTGAAAATCTTTATCTTTCCTGAAAATTTTTTTAACTTTATTAAACCAGAATTTTTTTTGACAATCCTTGATTTTCATACCTGGATGCAATAAAAAATCTGCAACAAGTTTAACTGGATCATCTTTTCCAAAGTACTCAAAATCAAAAAATATAATTTTTTTATCTCTCCTCAGTGAATTATGAAAACCAAAATCTGAGGGGCTTAGAATTTCATATCTTTTTTTTATATTATTGAGATATTTTTTTTTTACCTTAAAGTTGTTTATTTTATATCTGATTTTCTTTATTAGAAAGTTTCTTAAAACAACAGGTAAAGATTTATTTAAAATTAACGATTTGTATTTGTCGTTTATTTGATCAATTATATCATTGACATTTTTACAAGATTCAACGGCATTATAAGGATAATTGTCAGTAGTTTTTCTTTTAATAGAATACAATTTACCAATAAAATTTGATGTTTCCAAAAGATCTTTGTTGTTAATTTTTGAAATTTTTCTTCCATCTATCCATTTAAATGACGCACAATTAACAAGAAGATTTGTGTTTTTGATCTTTGTTATATTGGTAAAATGCAATCTTTTTAGTAAATTCAAACTGACTAACTCTCTTTTTAATCTTGCTCTAAGATCTAAATCATAATCTGGGTAATTTTTAATCAAATATTTGCTTTTATCAACGCAATAACATTTGTAAATTTTACTGTTTCTTAACTTTTTAAGTCTAATTATTTTTTTAATTCTTTTTTTTAAAATAAATTCAAATACTTTTTGTAAATTTTTTTCTTTATTTATATCAAAAATATTATCTTTTATTTTTGACCATGTTAATAAATCAGAATAGTGTATTTTTTTAATTTTTTTGGATAGATGTTTATTATTAAGTATAATTAATAAGTCATCAATAAAATAGTCCAGATTAAGCTTATTAATTCTCTTAATTTTATCTTCTATCGATTCTTCAAAAAAAATATTATTTTCTTTTATACCAACATTTTTTTTTATCCACTTTGATGCTTCGTTTCTTAAAGAAATTTTTGACTTATCATAATGTCCGTATTTTGTTTTGTGGCTTACTATAAATACATTACAATTAAAAATTTTTGAGAATTGATAAAAGTTTTTAAATCCTTGATTTATGACTGCTGCATTCATATATCTACCGTAAGCTAACCCTTGGAGTTTTTTCCATTTTTCAACTGAGTAGTTTTTTGTTATTTTTTTTTTTAATTGACTCTTTGTTCCAGACCAATTTTTATTAATCAGCTTATTTTTATAAGCAATTGATTTAAAAACATGGTCATAATTAACAATTGTATTGTCTAGATCTATTCCAATTCTCATTAACAAAAATGATTAAAAGTATCCGCCGTCAATTGAAATTATAGATGAAGCAGCATAAGAAGCCTTGTCGGAACACAGCAATAAAACAAAAGGAGCGATTTCGCTTGGATCGCCCAGCCTTTCTACAGACTGATGATTTTTGATATAACTTTTTACAAGTTTGGGTTTTGTTTTTTTTAATTTTTCCCAATACTTCCCTTTTGTTAAAATAACTCCAGGCATTACTGCAGAAACAATAATGTTATCCTTTGCTAATTCTCTTCCTAGAACTTTAGTGTACATATTTAAATATGATTTGGCGCATGAGTACTCAGGTGCAAAAGCTCCTCCCTTTGAACTTGTGCCTCCTGTAACTGCATTCAATGAGGAAACATGAACAATTCTTCCCCATTTACTTTTTTGCATTTTAGGCACGATTAAATTGTTTAACTCGATTGCAATACCTGCATTGAATCTCAAGACTTTATTCCAATCATCAATTTTACTTAGAACATTTGATTTACCAAGACCGCCTCCCAAATTATGAATTACAATATCTATAGATCCCATATTTTTTATAGCTTCAGATACAGCTTTTTTTGGTCCACCTTTTTTAACTAGATCTACCGAAGTGTAACTATGTAAAGCTTTTTTGCCTCTTAAATTTTGAATAGAAAGCTTAAGTTTTTTTTTATCTCTAGCAACCAAATGAATTCTGCATCCCTCTAAAGCAAGTTGTTTTGCGATTTCAAAACCAATTCCCTTGCTAGCGCCAGTGATAAAGACGTTTTTATTTTTTAAACCCAGATTCATAGTTTTTTTAATTTAGTGGTTGCAACCATCCACATCTATTACAAGCTTCAACTGTTCCTTCTTTTTTAATCAAAGATCTAAATTTTTCGAATTTTTCTCCTTTAATAACATTTTCCAAACCTTCTCTTACATTGCCCATATCTACGGCCAAACAAGGAAATAATGTCCCATCGACATTAATATGGGCTGATCCCCAAGGAGCTGCACATGGTTTAAATAATTTTTTGTCATGTTTTGAATTATTTAGCCAATTAATATTTATTTTTTGTGAATCATCAATTATTGAAGCCGCTGCAGGATGTAAAAATCCAGTTTTATTGTTTTCAATATTATATTTTCTTATTTTATTTAATTGATCAATTATATGTTCCCAATTTTTATAAACTGGTGCTGTGCTTTTTTCAAAAATTTTTTCAAATTTAAACATTATATCAGAATGTTGTATAGGAGACCCTTTTAAAAATTGAAAAGCATGTGTATCGCACTTTAAATCTTCTACACAATATTTATGAATTCTTAATAAATCTTTGGCATTTTCATCTAAAACTACAGTTTTGGAATCTAAAATACAGTCCTGACGACCCAGCCTTTTTTTTGCCTCTTGAAAATACAACATCATCTTTTCAACATGATCCCATTTTTCATCCCATTTTTTTTCCTGAAGGTTTGCAGATCTTCTTATAGTATTTTTTTCATTATCAATTGATATGGATAAAACCTTGAAATTTTTATATCCTAACATAAAATCTATTAGTTCTTTGCTTAGGAGCAATCCATTCGTAATCATATTGCATTCAAATTTTTTAGCTACTTTGTCAAAAACTTTCTCAAAACCCTTGAGAACTATTGGCTCCCCCCCTGTTAGAGTAACACGAGAACCATCGGGTAACTGGTTGGTTAATTTTATCCAGTCTTCTGCTTCCATGGCGCCATTTTGTTTTTTTCGATCTTGAAAACAAAATGTACAAGCTAGATTGCATAAGTTTGTAAGAACATAACAATATCTTTTTGGATAAAGTAAATTTTCTTTTTTTGCCTTATACAGATAATCAATTAGTTTATCGTGATATTCACTTTTTTTCATTCTATTCCCTAAATATTAATACCTAATAATACAACCAAAGCAAATGTCTCTCACCATTTTTCGGAACAGTTCCATAATGAACTGTTTTTAAATCCATTAAAACTAAGTCGCCTTTTTTACATTTTAAAATAGATTTGGCTTTCATATTATCTAAATATTCTATTTTTTTTGAATTTATCACATGACTTTCATTTTTGTCGACTTTGAAATCGAAAGACTCCAATATAAGGTTTAGATGGTTCTTTTTTATTTCATTAATATTTAGTGATTTCTTATAGTAAATTGTCGGACCATTAGTTTCTTCGACATCACTTAATGCAATAAAACATCTAAGTTGGTGAAAATATAAATCAACGTGAGGATTACCCGCTATTGCTTTGTCGTTTACTTCTGGGTTTAACATAACGGGGTGTTGAAAAGATCCGGTGTGGGTTACATTATAAACTATAAGAGGTTCGGACAGAATTAAATGATATGTTTTAATTAATAAATCTATTTCATATTTTCTAATTATATTTTTAAGATAATTGCTTACATTATTTAATCCCTTAAACTTAATAGATCCTCCCAGCCTTTCAAAATATAGTTTGGTATTACCTAAAGTTACTGGCATATTATCAATGTAATCTCTTGTTTTTAATTTTTCGACGGGAATTTTATCTAAATATTTTATACATTCATCTTTAATTTTTTTTGTTTCTTCGTCACCATAAAAATTAGAAATAACAGCAACTCCATTGTTTTTGAGGTCTTTTAGTGCCTTTGAAACCTTGTTATTTTTTCCCAAAAATAAACTTAGAAAAAAAACTCTAACTTCAAAGAAAATATGGTCAAAGAATATTAAAAATTTAAAAAAAATTTTAGCTATTGGTCGCGGAAATTTTCTTAAAAAACCCAACTTATGAACTACTTTATTAATTAACATTTTTTTTTATGAACCTTTTCCAAATACTCTCTATAATTTCAATATCTTCTACTGCAGCTTTAGCATTATTTTGCTTAACACTTTTGGTCTTTATGTCATTAATAAAAGCATCAGACTGTCTTTTGAATGACCAAGATTTAAAAGTATATCTTTTGGTAAATTTATTTTTACTATTTTCATAAACTAGAACCGTTGATCCTTTATTTTTTTTATGCTGGGGGGGTAAAATAATTTTTATATGTCCGTGTTCAAAAAAGATTTCAAATGTCTCGTCCCATCCATTCTTTGTAAAAAAACCTGTTTCCAGAGAAGCTCTAAAATTTCCATAATCAAGTATTACTGTAGACATTCTCGTATCAGATAAATCTGAAAAAATTATTTTTGGTTTTATATTTGTAAAATATTTAAACAGATTTATGTTATGACAATATAAATTTAAAAACTTTGCATACGTTCTTTCAAATTTTTTCGGTAACCAGTTTGGTTTTGCTTTCCACTCTGGTTTATTTAGTAAATTTTTTTCATTAGTTTTAATATAGATATTTTCTGAGTCATAACCGCTTCCCGACAATCTATGCGATCTTATAAAAACTATTTTTCCTAATATTTTTTTTTTTAATATTTTTTTAAATATTGATTTAGCTTTTTGCACACCCTCGTCATATGTTTTGTTGTAACCTACTTTGTATAATGTTCTATTTTGATTTGAGACTTGAATAAGTTTTTTTGCTTGTAAGAGACTTGAGGCCATAGGTTTTTCGGTTAACACTGGCTTTCCTAATTTTAAAAAGTCATAAGCTATTGCCGGTAACATATTTCTTTTAGTAACTATGACAACACCATCAAATTTATTAATGTTGTGAATGATTCCTTTGTGTGAAGAGTATTTGTTTTTAATCCCAAACTTCTTTGATACTTTTTCAAGTAACTTGGGTCTAGCCTCAGCAAGTCCCGCTATTTCGCAATTTTTGTTCTTATGAAAGTTTTGTATAAATCCTATTTGTCCGTTAAAGCCTGAACCAACAAAAGCTAATCTTATTTTTTTCATCTTACTTTATATGTAATCAATAATAATTTTAACATCGTCTGCCAAATTAAGTTTTTTAATCTCACTTTTTCTAAACCAACCTAAGTCTTGTCCTTCTTTGAGATTTAATTTTCTTACCTTGTTTAAATGTTCAACGTAAAAATAATTAATTCGACCTTCTTTTTTAAAATTAAACTGCTCATATAATTTCATGGTAATTTTAATTTTTAAAGAAAGTTCCTCTTTCAATTCTCTAATAAGACATTTTTCTGCTGTTTCATTTTTTTTAAACCTGCCTCCAAAAAAAGCCCAACGATTTGGATATACAATACTTTTTTTATTATCTCTAAGCTGTAGAAGATATTTGTTATCATCGCGAATTATCGCTTTAGAAGAAAAATACACTTAATGTCGATTTGTATTAAAATTTTTTGGACAATATTTTAAACAATCCTGTACTCTAATAATTTCTTCAATTTTTTTTAGATTACTTTCTTTAGCAACCAGGATGTTTTCCGAAGAAAAAAATATTTTTTTTCCTTTCAAAACTGAAGCGTTATAAATTTTTTTTCTGTCCTCATAATTTTTCGGCAGCTGTAACAGACTATAAAAAGCAACTCCTTGAAATTTATTCTTCTTCAAATCCTGTAGAACTTGATTTAAAATTAAAAAACAATTTTTCATACCATACTCTGTTGCGCTTAAAAGAAATGTAAAACCTCTTTTATTACAAGAATTCCTTATGACCATATTCTGTATGCTTTGATCTACAGAAACATTGTCATTAAGAGGTCTGCTAGATATGTAGCCTCTCAAAATCATTCTTTTTCTTCTCCAGGAAATTTGTAGTTAAGACCAATTTTGGAAGCTGGCCTTACTATTAAAGGGGAAAAAAAACTTCCGAGTTTTTTTTGTGCATACGGAGTAAACAAACCTTTGAATCTGCAATTGAGAGAAACTCTGGTTTCATTTGTTGAGTTAACAACATTACCATGTGGTAAATTTTGGTTAAAAATCAAGAATTGTCCAAATTTTATATTTAAAAACACCAAATCTTTTTTAAATTTTTTTTGAAGTTGTGATGAAAGTTTTAGTTTTTTATTCGAAAAATATTTTCTAAATTTTTCACTTTTGTTCTGCTTTAAAATAAACATGGATTTTGTATTGTAAACATCTACCATTGGAATCCAAACGACAACCTCGAACGGAGAGTCTCCAGACCAAGTGTCTGAATGCAGGGGAAGAAGTGAACTATCATCTTGCGGTATTTGTATTGATAAGTTTATATTATTTTGCATAGCAAGCTCATTTCCAATTACTGAAAAAATTATGTTTTTACCAATTTCAAAATATTTTTTTCTAAACTCTTTATCTTCATTAATAAAATTGATGAGTTTTAAACGGGTTGAATTTAGTTCTGATTTTTTCACAAACTTATGTACATCATCTAACGAACCTGACTTTGATTTAATTTTAAGCAGGTTAAATAATTTATTTTTTATTAGAGAGTTAATATATTGAAGTGCTTTTTTGTCTTCGACATTTTGAATTAAATAGCCATCACGTAAGAATTTTTTGTTGAGCTTCTCAAGTTTTTTCATGATTAAAAAGGTCCTTTAAAATCTTTATAAGGTATATCAGATTCGCTAGTATTTATCTTTTTAAGAAATAAATTTTTCTTTTTTTTATTAATATTTTTCCCTGTTATAGATATAATTTTTTCTAAAATATTTTTTGAGTTTAAATAGCAATGCTTTGCAAGCTCTTTACTACTAGGAATCATGACATTTTTTATACCGATTCTTTGAGGTGATTTTTTTAGTTTTTTGAATATAGACTCTGTTACGATAGATATTATTTCGGCGCTTATACCATAAGTGGTCCAGCTATTATCAATCACTAATAACTTTCGTGTTTTTTTAACTGAGTTAATTATAGTTTTTTTATCAATTGGCCTGAGTGTTCTTAGGTCTATTATTTCAGGCTCAATTCCATTTATTTTCAAAAATTTATAAATTCTCATTACCTGAACTATTGCTTCCGAAAATGAAACTATGGTTATATCTTTCCCTTTTTTAATAATTTTTGCTTTTCCAATTTTTATATCATAACTTTTTTTTGGTACATTTCCGGAAATATCGTGAAGCCATCTATGTTCAAAAAATATTACTGGATTATTATCTTTTATACTTTGTATTAACAGGCCCTTGGCATCAAAAGCATTGGAAGGAGCAACTACTTTTAAACCAGGTATATGAGAAAAAAGTACTTCCAAACTTTGAGAATGTTGTGGTCCTTGCCCCCAACCCTTGCCAATAATCATTCGAATAACAATAGGAACTTTTTGTTTTCCGGCTGACATAAAGTGCCATTTTGATAACTGATTTACAATTTGTTCCATACTTAGCAGAGAGAACTCTACTCTTTGATGTGTTAAAATTGGCCTCATTCCCTTTATCGCAGCTCCTAAAGCTATTCCTGTTATGGCATTTTCTGAGGTAGGTGTTTCTATAACTCTAGTGGATCCAAATTTTTTTCCTAAGTCTTTTGTTGTACCAAATATTCCTTTGGGGTCAGTAACGCCTAATCCCATTAAAACTACTTTTTTATCCCTAAGCATGGAAAGTGTTAACGCTTCTTTTACAGATTGATTAAATTTAATTTTTCTCAAGAGATTTAGTTTGAATAAATAAATTTATTTAAAATTTCTTTTTTAGGAAACTTAGCATTTTTAGCGAACTGAAAAGCATTCTCTATTTCATAATTAATTTTTTTCTCTATTTTATCTAGGGTATTGTTTTTTTTTGAATTTGAAAAAATTTTTCCTCTTAATTTTTTTAAAGGGCACTTGTTCATCCAGCTTTTTAATTCACCTTTTGGTCTATAGTTTAAATTGTCATCCCAGTTTGGACCGCAGTGTTCTAGCCATCTGTAGGTTTTGAATTCTAAAAATATAGGCCCTTTCTTTTTTCGAATCTTATTTATACTTTCTTTTGCTAATGAATATACATCTAAAACATCATTGCCTGTAGAGGTGTGTGACTCAATACCATTTGATTCTACAATTTTTTTTATACTTCGATTCACATGTTGTCTATCTTTAAGTCCTGTGTAAACAGAATACAGATTATTTTCGCAGACAAATAATATTGGCAATTTGTGCAAGCTTGCAAAATTAATTGATTCATGAAAAACCCCTTCTTCTGTTGCTCCCTCGCCAAAGAAAATTGTTGTTATATTATTTTTTTTTAAGAAAAACTTTGAATAAAAAGCAATACCTACACCGATTGGTATAGTGCTTCCAACTATAGGAACAGATCCAAAGATACCGTTATCAAGATCTTGTAAATGCATTGAACCACCTAGTCCTTTTGCACAACCCTTATCCTTTCCGTAAAGTTCCGCTATCATATTTTTTAAATTGCCTCCCTTTCCAAGATAATGGGCGTGAGATCTATGCGTACTTATAATCTCATCCTTTTTTCCAAGGTTTGCACAAACACCTGCTGCAACTGCTTCCTGACCAATAGAAAGATGTACAGGACATCTCATTTCCTGATGTTTGTACATCGTAGAAATTTTTTTTTCTACACATCTTATTTTGTAAATTTTCTTATATAAATCCCGATACAATTTATTCATTTTGAAAAAAATTATTTATAGTTTTAATTACATGATCCAAATGATGTCTTTTTAGATTGTGGTGAATTGGAAGAGACAAAATTTGTTTGGATTGTAGTTCTGTTACTGGCAATGATTGTTCTTTCAAATTCATTCTCTGGATTGGTTTTTGTTTATGAATTGGAATTGGATAATGAATGTAGGTAGATATATTATGATTTTTGAGATAACTTTTTAATTTATCTCTATGAGGAACCTGAATAACAAAAGTATGATAGGTATTGAATTCATGTTTTTTTTCCTGAGGAAAATAAACATATTTTTTGTTTAACCTTTTGATATAATAATCTGCATTTACTCTTCTTTTTCTAATAATATTATGTATTCTGCTTAATCTAAAATTCAAGATAGCTGCTTGAATATTGTCCATTCTCGAAACAAAACCAAAAAATTCCATTTCATCTCTGTTTTTCAAACCATGATTTCTTGCTTTTCTAATTTTTTCTGCCGCTTTAAAATTATTAGTAACCACAAAACCGCCGTCACCCATACCATTTAAGTTTTTTAATGGATGGGTTGAAAAACATCCAATTTCTCCCCACGAACCGCATGGCTTATTTTTATATCTACTTCCAAATGCTTGGGCACAATCTTCAACAACAGGTATTTTATATTTTTTAGATATTTTTATAATTTCATCCATCTTACAAGACCTTCCGGTTAAATGGACAGGCATGATTGCTTTTGTTTTTTTCGTTATTTTTCTTTCTATTTCTTTAGGATTAATATTTTGATCTGGTAATACATCCGCAAAGACCGGTTTTCCTCCCAAATGAACGATAGAGCTTGTTGAAGCAACATAGGAATTTGCTGGAGTTATTACCTCATCTCCTTTTTTTACCCCCACACTATGTAATGCAAAAGTAAGGGCATCTGTACCGCTATTCAAAGATACGGCATATTTCATTCCGCAATCTTTGCTAACTTTTTTTTCAAATTTTGATATTTCTTTTCCTCTTACTCCAACATATTGGCCTGAACCTAAAACTTCTAATAAAACAGGGAGTAATCTTTTTTTCTCTTCTTTCCACTGTTCTGTAAAATTTAAATAATTTACTTTCATTTTGCTCTATAAAAATTTCTAACAATGTTTACAATATATTTTTTTTCTTTAGGTAAAAGATGTTGGTCACAAGGGAAGGAGATTATTTTTTTAGTGTGTTCGTCGGTAACTGGAAACATTCCTTTTTTTAAACCTCTTTTTAAAAATGGAGTCTGTCTATAGATTGGTGTTGGATAATGAATTTTTACCTCTATACCTTTTTTGAGACAATGTTTATAAAGTCTGTCCCTATTTTTAACAAAAATAATATACAGGTGATAAACGTGTTTAACATTAGAAAGTCTAGGTGGAATTGTTACCTGATGTATCTTAGAAAATTCCCTGTCAAAATACTTGGCATTTTTTATTCTTTTTTCAGCAATAGATTTTGCTTTCGGAAGCAACCAGTTTCCAACAACAGCTTGAAAAGTATCTAACCTTGAATTGTAACCAAGAATTTTTACAGTGTCTCTATCTATTAGCCCATGATTCCTAAGCAAACTAATTTTATCAAAAATTTTTTTACTATTGGTAACTACCATGCCACCGTCTGACCAAACATTTATATTCTTTAAAGGATGGAATGAAAAAGCAGACGCTTCTCCCCATGTGCCACTTTTTTTTTTATCATACTCACCTAAAATTGATTGGCATGCGTCTTCGATAATCGGAATTTTATATTTTTTAGAAATTGTCTTTAATTTTTTCATGTTTGGCATATTCCCAGTGTAATGTACGGGTACAATAGCCTTTGTTTTTTTTGAAATATTCTTCTCTATCAGACTTGTGTCAATGCAAAAAGTATCATCGCAATCAACAAATTTAATTTTTGCACCAATTTCTTCGATTGCTCCTACTGTTGCCACGAACGTATTGGCGGCTGTAATTACCTCATCTCCTGGCTTAACACCTATTGCTTTGAGGGCAAGCTTTAATGCATCCGTACCTGAATTAACACCTATTGCATATTTAACTCCAATAAGTTTTGCAAAATTTTTTTCAAAAATTTTTAATTCTTTTCCTAAGGTAAAGTCTCCAGTTGATACAAATTTCTTTAGTTTTTTCCAAAGTGAGCCTGTATTTTTAAATTGTCTTGGTAAATAAGAATAGTTAATTTTCATTTTAAATTTAAATTCTGCATTCTTTTAATGTTAAAATAAATTTCATTATTTAGCGGATCAGTAAAAATATTTTTTTTAAATGCATTTACAAGATCAGCGACAGCATCTTTGACTTTTTTTTTAGGCTTAAAGTTCAATTCGCTTTCAATTTTTTTTGATGATATATGATACGATCTATTATCGTCTGTTGATGAGTGTATTATGTTTACATTTTTACCGACTGCTTCTTTTACTGTTTCTGCCAAAGATCTTACTGTATGATTTTCATAGCCAACATTAAAAATTTTTCCCGAAATAAGTTCGGGTTTTGATATTGTCAATAATAAATAAGAATCTACCATGTCGCTAATATGAATATTGGGTCTAAATTGAGATCCACCAAAAACCGTTATTTGATTTTTATTGTATGCTAAATTTGTTAAAATATTTACTACCAGATCAAGTCTTTGTCTGGGTGAAAAACCGCAAACTGTAGCAGGTCTAATCACGGTTGGTATGAAATTGTTGCTTTTATATTTTAGTAATACTTTTTCACAAATGGCTTTATATTTTGAATAGTCAGTAAGTGGTTCTAGAGACATATCTTCTGAGACATTATTGACATCTTTGATTCCATAAACGCTTGAAGATGATGCATAAATAAATCTATTTACCCCCTGTTTAATCGCTAATTTTACCATTGGTTCAAAAGCATCCAGATTGATTTTTTTTCCAAGTGTTTTATCTAATTCAAAACTTGGGTCATTTGAAATGCACGCTAAGTGAATAACTATTTCAACATTTTTTAATGCTGACTCTAAGTTTTTTGAATCCCTAATATCATTTTTAAAAATTTTCAAATTTTTGTGTTTTGGCAATGTGTCACCATAAATCATTAAATCAATTACGTTGACTTCATATCCTTCTTGTAAAAGCTTTGGTGTTAAAACAGACCCAACGTAACCAGCACCACCTGTTATCAGAATTTTTTTTGGCATTTTTCTACTTTAGATATGACTCTAATGATTTGATTATATTTACTTTATTTAATGTTTTGCTATTGGCCATAAATTGAATGTTTTGTGCTGCGGCCAATGCTGAAAATAACATACTAAAATAGACGTTATCTTTTTTATAAATACTCAAAGCTAAACTTGCTAACATAGTATCTCCTGTGCCCACTTTATCTCTAACTTTGCTAGCAAATGCCGGACATTTTAAAATTTTATTTTTGCTTCTTATATACAAGGTGGATCCGTGGTTTCCGGACGTTACAACTGTATACTTTGATTTTAGGTTCTTGGATAATAATTTTATTAATTTTTCTTTTTCATCAACTTTATTTCTTAGCTCATGACGCATTTCGTTTTCATTAATGATGACTAAGTCAGCACCCTTGTACATTGAAATTGTATGGTGGCCTACATTCGCAGCATTAAGCTGAGCATTGATAGCTAAAAACTTAGACTTTTTTAAAATAAAATCTGCCGTCTTTTTTGAAATTAACCCGTGACCATAATCAGAGACTATTACCAAATCAGCTTTTACAATCTCTTTTTTAATCAAATTATGAAATTTTATTTCACTGTCTTTATTAAGAGGTTCGTCGTTTATTGTATATACTCCAAATATCTTTGTGTGATTAATGTTATCTACATATCTTTTCTTTAATATTGTAGATGAATTTTTTTTAAGTATGAATTTTTTTTTAATACTTTTGTTAAGATTGTCGTTGATCATTTTACTAAATTCTTTTTTCTCACCTAATGCGCTTATTAAGGTTATATCTCTACTAAAATTTGCTAAATTATTTGCGATTGATAAAGCGCCGCCTAAAAATTGTTTGCTTTCTATATCTCTTAAAACTAAAACTGGCTCCTTGCCTGATTTTCCTAAAGTTTCACATGCTACATAATCATCAATAATTGACTCTCCTATTACCAGAATCTTAAGATTGTCATAGTTATCAATGATTTTTTTAGGAAAGAATCTATTTCTAACATTTTTTTTTAAATCTAATAAAAATTTTTTTTGAAGATTGTTTAAGTTAAAACCCGATTGGTTAATTATTTTGCTAGAACTAAAAATTTCATCTGTAGTATAAAATATTTTACCGCCGTAGTTTTTTACAAATTTAGATTCTTTAGTTATCTGACCTGAGCTGTCTAGAGAGTGATCTCTGTATTCTTTTCCTTTGCAGTAAATATCCGGTTTTACAATTTTTAGAGCATCTACAGCATTGCTTGAAAAGTTTGGAAAAACTATGTCAACAGAATCTAAAGAAGATAACATCTCCATCCTTTTTTGTAATTCAAAAATTGGTCTGTTAGGACCTTTGTTTACATATTGGTCCGCTGTAACAGTGACGATTAATATATCCCCCAAAGATTTGGCTGTTTTAAAATGTTTTATATGGCCTAAGTGCAGAACGTCAAAAACTCCATGACATTGAACAATTTTTTTGCCTTTGGTTTTTAAATTTTTTATTTTTTTTTGATAAAGATTCTAATTTTGTAACTATTTTCGTTTCCATGATGATTTAATTAAAATTTTTAGTAATTTTTTTTGACTTGATCATTTGTCTTTAAGAAGATCGAACCAGATTTTGGTAGCACGGCTAATTTTTTTTGGTGTCCATACAGGTGCATTCTTCCAATAACCTATGTTTTCTAGAAGGTTTTTAACTCCCTTGTTTATAGAAACTTTTGGTCTCCAATTAAGTTCTTTTTTAATTTTATTTATATTGGCTAAAGATCTATAAGGTTCGCCAGGTCTTTTTGGAATATTAATCCTCTTTCCACCAATTAATTTAACCAATGTATTAACCTTAATTTCTTTTCCGCCTGCAACATTGTAAATTTTACCAACTCTTTTAGAATAAGCTGCTTTGATTATAGCATCAGTCAGATCTTTTATATGCAAAAAGTCCCTAGTTTGATTCCCGTCTCCAACAACAGTTAAAGGTTTTTTGGCAATTTTTTGAGCTAAGAAAACTCCGAAAACAGCTCCATAAGTTCCGCTTGTTCTAGATTTTGGTCCATAAATATTAAAAAATCTAAGAGATATAGTTGGTAATTTAAATACCTTATTAAAATGCTGAACCAATTCCTCTCCTTGCCATTTTGTTAAAGCATAAGGGTACATGGGTTTTATTTTTTCATTTTCGTTTGTAGGAAATTTTTTAGGAAACCCATAACAACTTGCTGAAGCTGCATAAATAAGCTTTTTTATTTTACTTTGTCTTGAGGCTTGCAACACATTAAATGTGCCAATTACATTTGATTTAAAATATTTATCTGGATTCTCAATGCTTGGTACAATATCTGCTAAACCAGCCATATGAAAAACATAATCTACTTTGGAAAAATATTTTTTTATTTTTTGGTAATTTGAAATATCGACATTTACTATTTTTAGATTTTTCTTTGAATGATCTTTTAAATTTGATCTTCTACCGGTACTAAAATTATCTAGGACAATAACTTTGTGTTTCTTTTTAATGAGAAGATCTACTAAATTGCTTCCTATAAACCCTGCGCCACCTGTAACTAAAGATTTCATAGTCTATTTAACCAATGCTCCGCACTTTGCAAAAAGTATACTTTTACAATAATTTTAATCATTTAAAATTTTCTATGCTGGGGTAAATAAAAACTCTTTCTTTTTTATTGTTGTTTTTATATTTCCCATTAAAATTCCAATTCTGTTTCTTTGTAAATTAATAATTTTAAATATTTTGTCAGCAAAAGGTCCTGAACTAAATCTATACTTTTTATTTATATCCAAATCAAAAAAGTTTCTTGATAGAAAGCCTTCTTCGCTTTCTGAATCTTTACATTTTTTTATAAATTTTTCTATATCTTTTTGAGACTCTGCAAAACCATCTAAGAAATACTTAAGACCTCTTATAAACATTAATGAATTAACTGTTTTTTTATGTTCTAAACTTTTATGAAAGCAAAACAAATAGTCTCCGAGTAAATTGAGTTCTTTGCTAATTAATTTTTTATTTTGATATTTTTGAATACGTAATTTTGGAATATAGATCTCAAAATCATTACCCAATTTACTTTTAAGATCTTCTTTTAGTACAGAGAGGTTTTTTTTATCAAATTTTAATACAGTCCACATTTTTATTTGCCTTTAAGCTCTTTTTTAAGTTCATCATATTCTCTCATTTTTCTTTGCATATAATTCAAAGTCAGCTTGGTTTTTTGAGCGATTCCTTTAGGTGTTAAAACGTAAAAATAGTTAAGTTTATTTGGGTTCTTTTTGAAATTTTCTATTTTAATCAGGCCTTTTGACTGAAGAGCTTTTAAACAATAGTTTAGTTTTCCCAAACTAAAACCAAGTTCTTCTGCTAGTTCACGTTGGGTAGATTCTGGATTCTTTTGAATCTTTCTTAAAACATCAAAATGATCTTGTTGGTCCTTCATATGTTCAATAATTGAACATTCTATTGTTCAATATTTGAACAGTAAAGGCTTTTTTTCTTCTTTTAATTTACTTTCTTCCTATAGTGTGTATAGGAACGGGAGTACAACCATATGTTGTAAGGATGTATTACAAGCTTTGATTTATTTATTTGTATCTTCGAATATTTTAATTAGTTGGGGGGCAATTATGTCCGCTATTTCTTTTGAGCCTTTTGGTGTTGTGTGGATACCGTCCCACCAGAAGTCGAGTTTGCCTTCTAAATTGGAAGCTACGTCAATGTAATGATATTTGTTTTTTTTACAGTGAATTATTAGTGAAGAGTTTAAGGCTACAAGTTTTGAATTATTGAAACCTTTTGCAGTTAGTTGATTTATAAAAATTGGTATGGATCCCATTTTAATAGTTTCTGCATGCAATTTATCTATTCTTGCAGTATAAACCTCGGTGAGTTCTTTGTATTTCAACAAAACTTCTTCTAAACTATTGTTTTTTATGAATTCTTTATAACTTAAAAATTCTGGATTATTTTGTTTATATTTTTTAATCCCCTCGTCAAAGTCATAAAGAAGTTTTTTATCTGATTTATGATACCTGTGTTTCAGTTTTCTTAATAAATCATAAAATATGCTTCTCGACTTAATATTGTCTAAAATTCTTTCGGTATAAGACTCGCTTAGAATATTTCCATCTTGAAATTCATTTCTCAGTCCCTTGTTCGCATACTGATCGTTAATTCCTATATAATAAAGGATGTACTTGGGTTTGAAGTCTTTGAGTTTTGGAAACCAATATTTTAAATTTGAGATATGACCTCTTGTAGACTGGCCTTCGATACCTGCATTATAAATTCTTATATCGTTTTTCGTTTTAGAAATTTTTTTATTTAAAATCTCTGTAATAGTATATTTGTCGGGCTTATATCTTTCGTCTGTAGTGCTCCCACCCATTATTACAGCAGATATATCTTTTAATGGTACATCGGCGCCTCTAAATGCATGATAGTTCCTCTTGTAAATAAAATCATATGATTTTCCTTCATAATTTACAATATAGGAAGCCTTTCTCATTCTATGTTCCCTTACATAAGGGCCCAGGTTATTTTCATCAAACCAATATCCAAAAAATATTTCTATCAAGGATAATGTAGTTAAAACAATAAGTATATTTACTGATAGTATTTTAAAAAAATTTTTCACTGAAATAATTTAGTCTAATTCAAAATCTGATCGATAATTTTTTTTCAATTTTTCATCTTGTTCTTCTTTAAATAGAATATAATTTTCACACACCAAAATATCAAGATTTGTTCCCATAAAACATTTAAAAGAATCTTCCACAGAACAAACTATGGGTTCGCCTCTAATATTAAAAGATGTATTCACTAGTAAAGGACAACCCGTAATCTCTTTAAATCTTTTTAAAAGTTTATAATATTTGGGATTAGTTTCTTTATGAACTGTTTGAATTCTAGCTGAGTAATCAACATGAGTGACAGCAGGAATTGATGATCTCTTTACATTTAATTTGTCTATACCAAAAAGTTTCTGGTCTTTTTCATTCATAGGTATTTGTATATTTTTTTTTACGTCGGAAACTAAAAGCATGTAAGGACTATCACAATTTATATCAAACCAATCATTGACTTCTTCTCTCAAAATAGAAGGGGCGAATGGCCTAAAACTCTCCCTAAATTTAACTTTTAAATTAAGTTCTTTTTGCATTTTATCAGATCTTGGGTCTGCTATAATTGATCTCGAACCTAAAGCTCTTGGACCAAATTCCATACGCCCTTGAAACCAACCAATGGTTTTTTTATTTTTTAAATGATCAGCAACAGTGTTTATTAAACTATCTTCATCTTTTTTTTCATATTTGGCTCCTAAAGAATTTAAAATTTTTTCAACTTGATCGTCTTTATATGATGGTCCTAGATAAGAACCTTTCATGCTGTCGCCGCTAGCTACTGCTTCTCTTTTATTCCCAAGTTCCTGATACCAAAATGCCAAAGCTGCACCCAAAGATCCGCCTGCGTCACCGGCCGCTGGTTGAAACCAGATATTTTCAAAAATATTTTTTTTTAAAACTTTCCCGTTTGCTACACAGTTCAGTGCAACACCGCCAGCCATACATAAATTTTTAATCTTTGTTTCTTTAAAAATTGAAGAAGCTAATCTTAAAACAATTTCTTCGGTTGCAGACTGTATGGATGCAGCAATATCCATATGAAATTGTGTTAACAAATCTTTTTCAGGATTTCTTGTTTTTTGACCAAATAATTTTGAGAACTTATCGTTTGTCATTGTAAGTCCGGTTGCGTAATTAAAATATTTCATATTTAATCTAAATGAACCATCATTTTTTAAATCTATAAGTTCTTTTATTATGAGATCTTTAAATTTAGGCTTGCCATATGGAGCTAAGCCCATAACTTTATATTCTCCACTATTAACTTTAAAGCCTAGGTAGTAGGTAAAAGCAGAATAAAGTAATCCTATAGAATGAGGAAAATGAATTTCTTTTAACATGGTTATCTTGTTTTCTTTGCCAATGGCCAATGTTGTGGTTGCCCATTCCCCAACACCATCTAAAGTTAATATTGCTGCTTCCTTAAAGGGGGAAGGATAAAATGCACTTGCTGCATGACTATAATGATGTTCTGAAAAATGTATTTTATTTATATCTTTAAAATTTTTATCGTGTTTTTTGAGTTGTTCAAACAAAAATTTTTTCTGAAAAAGTTTTTCTCTTAACCAGATAGGCATTGACATTGAAAAAGAAGCAAAACCTTTGGGTGCAAAGGCCAAATATGTTTCTAATAGTCTTTCGAATTTTAAAAACGGTTTTTCAAAAAAAACTATATGATCTATTTGATTTAATTTTAAATTTGAATTATTTAAAACAAATTCAACTGCGTTATGAGGATATCTGGCATCGTGTTTTTTTCTTGAAAATCTTTCTTCCTGAGCTGCAGAAATAATATCACCATCAACGACCAATGCTGCAGCACTGTCGTGATAAAATGCAGAAATGCCTAAAATCGATGTCACTTAAAAAATTGTATAAATAAACGGAGCTACCGCTGATCCTTGGCTAAGCACTATAAGCATACCAAAAAGTCCTAGGACAATTATAATTGGTAGTAGCCAATATTTTTTTCTTTCTCTTAAAAAATCCAAGAATTCTTTTATGAAACTTAACATTAAAATTGCCTTTTCATTGAACCTATATTTTTTTCTCTTTTTATCCAGTAAGAATTATCTTTTGAAAATTTAATATTTAATAAATCTTTTCCTATCATTCTCATTAACAGTCCTATAGGGGTTAATATTAAAAAAAATACAGCAGCCATCACTATAGGAGCTACAACTCTTCCAAGAAGTTCTCCGAACTTAATCCATAGTAGTTTTGGATGATTCAATAATTTTGAATTTACTATTCCTAAAAACAAAAAAATTAATGAAATAACAAGAGACCAAATCCTGATTGATTGGCCATCAATCATTGGCCACGCTGATATTGCTAAAAAAACAACGAAGAATAGGATACCGAAACTTCTGTTGGAACTAACTTCTCTCATCATTTGCTTAATACATTATTAAATTAAAATTTTCAATTAGTATTCAAATTAAACACTTTCTTTTTAAAATAATTGTCATTTTCTAGATCATCTATTGAAAAAAAAGTTCTTTTTTTTAAAACTTTTGGTACTTGATTAGTGGCACAAGATAATAAAAATCTAATTGCATTTACATTGTCAATCTCTGAATTTATAAAATCTTTACAATGATTTGAAACTTTTATTATGTTTAAAATATCACTGGTTCTAAAATTATACTCTTTCTTAATATTGTCTGAGTTAAAAATTGACTTAATTTGTTCTTTTGCAATGTGATCTTTAATGTTTGTCCAAAAAATACCGTGGTCTCCCTGTATGATTACCTGAGCATCTGGATCATTTTTATTTAAGAAAATAATAAGTTCCCTAACTCTTTTTAAAGCGCATTGATAGTTTTGCTCATAGCCAATACTTATATCTTTTCTGATATCCTCAGGAATTTTAGATAAAATACAGTTTTTATCGTAAATTTTATCGTTTATTTCAGCGTTATCAAAAAGGTGGGGTATTCTAGAGTGAACAAATACAAAATACTTTTTATTGTTATTTTTAATTAAATTAAAATTTTTTATTAACTTATCCGTTGCATCATCTTCGAACCGCTTAGTTTCTTCGAATGATTTTATTTTCATATATTTTGAAAAAAATTTATTAGTTATATCAACAATTGGTGTTTTTTTTAAAAAAATAGATAATGCATAATTATTGTTAATCAAATTTCTAAAATTAAAAATAAAGCTATATTTCTTATCGTCGCTATTAGGTAAACAGATCGAGCTATTATACACTGTGCAATGATAAACTGTATTTCCAATCCAAAAAAAATCATAATTGATGTTCTTTATTGCACTGCCAAGAGGCGAGGTTTTAAATTTAGACATTGATACTGGAAACAAAGAATTTATTGAAAATGGATAGCTGTCTTCCGTCAAATGATAATTTAAATTTAAGATTTGCGAGATAGAGACTAAAGTTCCGTTATAACTAGATTTAGAATTCTCTACATAAGTATAATTGTTTTTTTTATAAAAATTAACGGATTCTTTTACGTCTATATTTTTTATATCTTGATTAAATATTTCTAATGATGTTGCTCCATCCATTATTACATAATATATGTTTTTATTTTTATTGTAATTAGCTGCTATATTTTTTAATTCGGTATTTGAAAAATATTTAATATTGGAAAATTGTTTAGAATAGTTTTTTAAGTTTGCATTATAATTAAAATATATAAAGAAAAAAAAATTTATAAAAAATAGGATGACTGAAAATTTTATTATCCAATTTAATATTTTTAACTTTCTATTAAAATAATAATATATTAAGAATATAAACTGCGATGCTATTAATAGAAATAAAGATAGTTCCCCTCCAAATTTAAATCCAAAATTAACAAATACTAAATTAATAATAAATTTAATT
>MDSV01116203.1_pt1 | contig 40472 bp, 40 predicted proteins | sample 810851 | NCBI WGS metagenome assembly MDSV01 (sample SAMN05326640, study PRJNA326480) | marine metagenome | isolation source: seawater | place: Atlantic Ocean: North East | collected 2012 | reverse complement strand
GGGCGGTCAGAGGGACGGCAACAGAAGGGGCGGTCAGAGGGACGGCAACAGAAGGGGCGGTCAGAGGGACGGCAACAGAAGAGGCGGTCAGAGGGACGGCAACAGAAGAGGCGGCCCGAAGGACGGCAACAGAAGAGGCGGCCCGAAGGACGGCAACAGAAGAGGCGGTCCAAACCATAGCAAGGGCCCACGTAATAATTCTGATGAGAATCGAAACAAACCATTCCGTGGCAAGAAGAAGTATAATCAAAGAAGAGGCTCTAGAAGTAAGGCTGATGCTAGACCATAGTAACGCTCCATACCGAGTCGCTAAATTACTCATTACTACCTTCGACAGACAAGCGGACATGGTCTAGTGGTTATGACAGCAGGTTCCCAACCTGCTAACCCGGGTTCAACTCCCGGTGTTCGCACCATGCCTATGATTCCAACTTACGTAGTCTCACAACACCTAGTATTAGGAAAAGAATACATATTAATGCCGCTATATTAGCTATAATTATCGATATTGAGCCAACTAATGCCCCATAGATAAGCCATAAAAATAGTGCTGTAGATACCAAGAAAAATGTTGGTAGCGATATTCCCTCATGCAAACCCTCAATCCAGACTTCCCTGATTTGGGGAATCCATGCTATTACCCCTAGAGTTCCAGCAATAATCCCAATAAACTCTACCATTATTTCCTGCATCGGTCCATCTCACAGGTCAGCTCTATCGGACTTTCCATCTTCAGACCAATTGTATATCCCCCTACCGGTCTTCTTACCAAGATCTCCAGAAAGTACCAATTTTTCCAAAAGGGGGTGAGGGATATATGAGGGGTCATCAAAGGATTCTGCTAGGTTGTTGAGAATATCTCTTCGTACATCCAGACCAACTAGGTCGGAAAGCTCTAACGGCCCCATGGGATGCCTATACCCAAGTTTCATTGCTGTGTCAATATCACTCGCGCTGGCCACTCCTTCTGCTAGCATTCTAATTGCTTCGTTTCCTAGGACAACACCTAGTCTACTGGTAGCAAATCCAGGAACATCTTCAACAACTATGGTCGTTTTCCCCATATCTTCACCTATCTGAAGAACCTCTTTAACGGTCTTTTCTGATACCAAATCATGCTTAATAACCTCCAATAATTTCATTATTGGAACTGGATTGAAAAAATGCATTCCGATCACTCTTTCAGGACTTTTTGTCACAGATGCAATCTCTGAAACCCTCAATCCAGAGGTATTAGTGGCTAGAATAGCTTCGCTAGGAGCGAATTTTTCAATCTCAATAAAAATTGACCGCTTCAGCTCAATTCTCTCAGGAATTGCTTCTATGACTAGATCAACCCCGTTAAGTGCTACTTGCAAATCCAAGGTATGGACAATATTTTCAGTCCATGATTTTACTTGTTCTTCTGAATTCTTCCCTCTTGAAATTCCACTTCTCCAGAAATCATGAATAGAAGAGATTCCCCTTTCAAGAGAGTCGGGAAACGAATCATAGAGTCTAGTTTCCCATCCGGACTGGGCACATACTTGTGCTATTCCTGAGCCCATTGTCCCAGCTCCGATGACCGCCACAGTGCGCATGTTCACAACCCCTCGAACACCATCCAAGAAATAAGACGTACTCAAGCCTCACGGCCGTAAGCGGCCAATGCAGACTGAAACAGGCGTTGCCTAGGTACATCATGCTCAAGGAAGCAGGTGAATGGCGCTACATCTTTCAGTAACTCTATTGCAGATACATATGCTCCATAGATGAACGGATCAGCCTCCTCCATGGGAGGTATGTTTATTCCAAGTCTTTCGAGACCTTTACGTGTATCTTCGTCCCAAATTGAGTAGGTGTGATGTGTGAAGTGAAGATATGAGGACAATCTCCTGATATCAGACCTCGCTCGCTCTGTCAGACTCTCAATTAGTAGGGTATCGGGATATCTAATTGCATAGAGTGAGAGCATAACTTCTCTCTGTGTTTCTTCTCTCCATTGCCTCTTGGGAAGTCCCATCCAATCATCAATTTCATCAAGCATCCCAGCTGTGTAAGGCCTTCTGACCGTGTATAGGAGATTCTCATAAGTTTCTGGGTGCTGTTCTTCAGAATGATGATGTTCGAAGAAATATTCAGTTAGGTGCTCAAAGAAGTGCGCACACTTTTCCTTGTCAAATACAGTTAATGAGTGAAATTGCATTCAATCAACTCCATCTAATTCTTCCATTCCCTATACTGAATCCACTCTTTCTTCATATAATCATTGACGAGTCTATCCTCATCCTCGTCAGAAGGAAGAACACTCGCTAGATATTCTTCATAATCGACGTCACTGCCATCGAAAGGATCTCCATGTACAGTGTATTTCTCACCTGCATATTTTCCTATTCCTCTCTTGAATTTGTCAGAAGGAATGTAAAGCTCTGGCTCCCCCTCCTTCCTAGACTTACTTATCCTCACCATTTCTTTCCTTAATTCCTCAAAGTAAAGCTCTCTGCTAGCCTCGTTCAGGTGTTCTCTATCAGCATCATGCTCGGACTCCCTCTCGTCATATCGACCTTTGATTCCGTAAACATACGCCCATTGCGCACTGGTCGAGTCATCAGTTCCGAATAGATCTAGCCCAGTACTAACCCACTTGTTGATATATTTCTGCAGGAGCTCAATCGGAATTACACCCTGCTTAACGATTCTTCGGAGTCCATTGGCCCCCGTTCCCAAATGAAATGACTCTTCCTTAAGCATCGGCCCCATGCTAGCAGCTAGAGGTTTAAACGACGAGGTGCTCAACATCTTCAACTGATATTTTCCATCCCTATCAATGAAGTGTGTGAAGCAGAAGAAGTCAAGCCAATGATCTATTGGTTCATTGAATGAGCCAAGAATCCTTGTTCCTTCCTGAGCGTTCCTTTCCAAAAGTTTCGATGCCTCTCTAACTCCCTGCTCTCCAAAGAATGTACAAAGAAGATATGCCATCTGCCATCCATGCCTTTGTTCTTCACACATTATTCTCAGTGCGGATTTCCTATCATATTCAGTGGGTGCAGAAGCTAGCAGATGGTTCTGTTGCTCGACACTGGCAAACTCTGTATCTCCTTGGACGCTTACCATAGTGATAATTGAATCCATGATATTCTGCTGAGGGATCTGCATCCTACGCTCCCACTTGGGCATTCCTAGAAAATCCCCAAACTCAATCTCACTACCAGCCGTGTCCCAATCGAATTTAATGTCAAACCTGTAGTCTCCGAGCCATGAAGGATCGAAACCAATTCTCGTTTGCCACTCGCTGAAGTCATTAATCCAAGACTCAAAGTTTTGACTGTAACTCTCTACTATCTCAGTATCTGCCATGACCTTCGCTAGGATAACAGGTATATCAAACGACGTATCAGAAAATCCCCAAATTATGAATTAATTTCCTTCAAATCTAGGAGTCTTAGTTTCAACATATGCCTTAATCCCTTCTTTAGCATCGTTAGACTGGAAGAGATCTGATTGTAACTCTCTCTCTAGCGCTAAATGGTACTCAAGAGGGATTTCCAGACCACTTTGGACACTTCTTTTTATGTTACCAATAGCTTTAGCGGCCGCAAATGGAAGGGTGAATCGTCCAGCATAATCTAATACATCTTGATGGAACTCATCCAGACTCATAGAATCATAAACATCATGAACGAGATCCATTTCTTTTGATTCCTCGAAGGAGAATTTCCTCCCAGTAACCATTATCTCCATTGCTTTGGCTTTCCCTACTAGTCTGGATAAACGAGCAGTCCCTCCAGTTCCTGCAAGGACGCCAAGTGCTACTTCGGGAAGTCCGACTTGGAAGTTCCCCTTTCTCGCCACTCTGATATCAGCAGCCATTGCAATTTCAAGACCACCGCCGACAGTATGCCCGTTTAGAGCGGCTATTACAAGCTTGGGAGTTTGTTCCAATCGTGACAGTGTTTCATTAGCATGTAGACAGAAGAAATACTTGTACCTAGGAGTTAATTTGTTTAGATATTTGATACTAGCTCCTGCAGAGAAGAATTTCTCTCCATGACCGGTGATTAGAATCACTGAAACATCATCATTGAATCTTGCACTTAGTATCGCATCATCAATGTCATGCCACATCTCTCTGGTGTATGTATTGACAGGAGTTTTTCCTTCAGATAGTGGCTCACCAGCCGAGTCCGAGCACAACTCAATTATCGCTATACCATTTTCTGTTACTCCGTAGTTTACCAGGTTGTTCTTCATCGGCTTAAGCTCGGGCCATGACGTCATGTCTCATCCACCGGGGAGGTCCATATCAATCAAACGGAGGGACAATAGGAGCTCAGACATCACTATCTGGGAATGACAAAGCCCCTCCTGATTTTCTAACATCATTCCACTGCTCAGATATTTCAAGCGCCCGTTCACTCTGTTCCCAAGAATCTCTACTGAGAGAACCACGGAATGGCATTCTTGTTACCACCCTACCATCTTTCAATTTCTTCTTCCTGAGCATGGCTAATTTAGCAATTGGCCATAACATCCTCCTTACTAATCCAGGAGTGTATACCCATCGCATAAATTCCAATCCATCCCCTTTCTTTCTCTGATCTCTCATCCAATGTTGTGCGACCATTTTGAATCCCCTGTCTCCAATTCTGTTCATGAGAAAACGATTAGTGGCACTTACTTTGATCAGAGGGAGAAGCTTCTCCCTGATTTCAGATTCATAATCACATTCTCCAAGTATCGATTTAGCTGCAAGAGCTCCACTGGTTATCGCATACCTCATCCCGAATCCCCACATGAAGTCCTGGAGTCCACCAGCCTCTCCAACGTAATACCTGCCTTCATGGAAATATCGGTCAGGGATGGAAAAATCACCCTTACCACCGACTCTCTTTATCGGCTTTCTGTTCAACTCATAGTGCCTCTCATACCATGCAATAGTTTCGTTAAGGTATCTACCGCTCTTCTTCTGCTTCCTCCAGAGACATGTACAGATTAGACCAATACCATCAATGATGATTAGATAAGAATAGGCCCCAGGGGCTAACTTGTCATTTAGCTGGAATGAAACATGATTTGGATGATCGGTATGAAAAACCTCACCGAACGCTATGGCACTAGAATCCTTTGGGCCAGCGGCAATAATACGGCAATCTTTTGGATCCCTCTTTGATTTGTAGTGTATTTTCGCACCAGATTCTATTGCCATTCTCTTGAATCCTTGATCGATACAATGTTCGTCAGTACCTCTTTCTACAACTCTGAAGGCTATTCCTTCGGTCTTCGGCTGGGTAATGACGTCATCAGGATGAATAAGATCTACTATGCTAAAGGCATTGGACTTGAAACTAGTGGGATCTAGTCCCCATTCACTCATTTCCTCGAAGAAATCATTATCGCCAGTCCAATTTTCCAAGCCCTGGAAGTCACCATCAAACCTTGCACCGCTATCCTCCCTTATCTCGTGAACATGCACCTCATGTCCAGCCTTTGATAGTAATATAGCCGCAGAGAGTCCTGAGAGGCCAGCTCCTAGGATGTGTATGGGCTCACTTTCCACGAATGACCGACTGATGTCATACCCTTCAACAGTTGGGTTCCTTCCGGCGTATTCAAGTCCAGTAAGGGGATGCGAGACTGTGTCCGCATACATCTCGGTTGAGTCTGAGAGGCTAGATCCTGATGCCCTCAGGGGATTCCTAGATATCGAAGGATGTGGAAGCGTAGTCTCCTTTGTCGGAATAACCAGGGGGAATGAGGGAGATTCGATAGTCGAGAGACTGGAATTTGATCATTGGGAGAAGGAACTACCTCTGGTTTTAGAGAGAATAGCAAATACTGCATTAACAGAACTCGAAATTTACTCAGTTGTCATTGCCCATAGGACGGGGTCGGTTTTACCATCTGAGCCGATAGTTTGTATTCATGTTTCATCACCTCATAGGGCAGCAGGATTCGTTGCATGCTCGAGGATAATCGACGAATTGAAAGAGCAGGCACCTCTTTGGAAGAAAGAAGTCAGATCTGACGGCGTGTCTTGGAAAGCAGGCTTAGGATAGAATGTTCTTACTTTGGATATTAGGAACTTATTTCCAGATTACCTATTAGCTATCCCTTCCTCCCAGTGACTGGTCTAGTATGGAAGATATGAGAACCGGTATAGTGGATGTAGGCTCCAAGGAAGTAGTTTTCAGGGAGGCTACTGCAACTGGAATACTCAGACTATCCCAAGAGAGCTTAGAAATCGTCTCCAAAGGTAAATCAATCAAGGGCGATGTTAGAGAAGCATCAACTGTCGCCGCCATTCAAGCGGTCAAGGAAACATCTAGGACAATCCCCCACTGTCATCCTGTTCCCATAGAGGGATGCTCGGTTCGTTGGCAGATTGAGTCATCGGGACTGAGATGTACAGTTTCTGTTAGAACTCACTGGACTACGGGTGTTGAGATGGAGGCTCTCTGTGGTGTCAGTGCGGCGCTTCTTTGTGCCTTCGACATGCTAAAATCGTCCGAGAAAGATTCCAATGGGCAATATCTTGACACCTGTATTGAAGAGATTAGTGTCTTAGAAAAGACGAAGGGGCAGCCGCACATTTGAATGACCCGTTACTCTTCGGAGCTATATGGCGACGTCAGAACTGGCAGATTTTTTTCTTCAAGCGACCGAGGCCGCTGCTGTGGCAGCCTCTCCTTGGAGGGGCAAAGGAGACGGTAAGGCGGCTGACGGAGCAGCAGTTGAGGCTATGAGGGCGGTATTCGACAAGGTTCCATTCGATGGAAGGGTCGCTATTGGAGAAGGAGAGAGGGACGACGCCCCAATGCTTTGGATAGGTGAGCCATTGGGATCTATGCAGGGAGTCACAGGTGCACCTAGCATCGATATCGCAGTCGATCCCCTTGAGTGTACTAATCATGTGGCAAACGATTTACCCAATGCAATGGCTGTTCTAGCAGCCGCCCCACGTGGCTCCTTACTACACGCTCCAGACTGTTACATGGATAAGATCGCAGGATCCAATGAGTTACTAGGAGAAATCAGCCTTGATGCAGAAACCTCTTACAACCTAGAGTCGGCTTGTTCCACTCTCGACAAAACTCCCTCGCAACTCAATGTGGTAGTCATGGATCGACCTAGGCACGAGGTTCTAATCAAGGAAGTAAAGCAGTTCGGCGCCAAGGTTACTCTGATTGGGGACGGCGATGTATCAGCTGCCCTTGATGCCGCAGATCCAAGGTCCAATATCGATTTACTAATGGGAATTGGTGCGGCCCCCGAGGGAGTGATCACTGCAACAGCTCTTCGAGGACTGGATGCTACCTTCCAAGGTAGGTTGGTCTTCAAGAATGACGGTCACAGAGAAAGGGCGGAGAGAATGATCGATGGCGATATAGAGAGGTTATGGGAAAGAGATGATCTCTGTTCTTCAAAAGACTCACTATTTATCGGCTCAGGAGTATGTGATGGAAGAACCAAAGGTGTAGAGCTGCTGAAAGATGGAAGTGCAACGGTCCACTCAGAAATTATCGATGTTTCATCTGGAGCTCACGAATTTGTAACATCTACTAGGAAATTCTAAGCTCCATTGTATAACTCTCCCTACGATGGATTCATTTCTCATAGCTCACTCGTAGTATCGGTAATCGTCATGGACAAGCAACTTTTGGAAAAGACAGCGAGAGAACTTGTGGCTCCTGGGAAAGGCATCCTAGCAGCTGATGAGAGCAATGGGACAATGTCAAGCAGGCTTCAAGCCGTAGGGGTAGAACCCTCTCCAGATTCTCGTCGTGCCTACCGGTCAAACATATTCGCCACCGACTCTAGCTACGAGAATTCAATTAGTGGAGTAATCCTCTATGATGAAACCATTCGCCAAGCTATGGATGATGGCACCCCAATACCCGATTACCTCTCAAGCCGAGGAATTCATCCTGGAATCAAGCTTGATACTGGAGCCAAGGAATTAGCTCATCACTCCGGTGAGAAAGTCACTGAAGGATTAGATGGACTGAGGGAGAGGTGCATAGAATACTTCGCCATAGGTGCCCGCTTTGCAAAATGGAGGGCAGTAATCCGAATTGGAGATGGTATGCCAAGTGATGCAAACATCTCTACAAACGCTCATGCCCTAGCCCGATATGCTGCAATCTGTCAAGAACAAGGACTTGTCCCAATCATCGAGCCGGAAGTTCTGATGGATGGTAACCATGATGCCAAGACCTGCTATGATGTAACTGCGAGAATCCTCGATGCAACCTTTTCTGAGTGCGAGGTTCAGGGCGTTCACATTCCCGGTGCGTTACTCAAGCCAAACATGATCTTACCCGGCAAAGATTCCTCGAATCAGGAGAGCAGGAAACAGGTGGCACAGATGACAGTCGACTGTCTGACAGCACACGTCCCGCATAATCTTCCTGGAATCGTATTTCTTTCAGGGGGGCAGTCCGATGAAGATGCTACTGCCCATCTCAACCTGATGAATGGAATGGAAGCAAGCGATGGTCTCCGTATTATGCATCCTTGGGAATTATCTTTCTCATACGGCAGAGCATTACTCGCACACGCCCTGCAGACTTGGGCGAGCGGTTCGAATCAGGAGAGTCAGATCGCATTTGCTCACCGAGCCTCGATGAACAGTCTTGCAAGAAACGGAAGCTGGAACAAAGCTTTGGAAATATGAGGAAATAGATCCCAAATCAGTTTTACTTCGATAAGTCGAATCCGATTATGAGAATCAGAGTCCCGGCTTGTCCTCTAATACACCAGGTCGGAGTTGCCAGACGCATATCTCATATCGGCCAGAAAGTGCCCCTCCTCTTTTGGTAGTGGCGACTTTCATGATATCTTTGTCCTTGGAAAGGACGTTGCCCAATTGTTGTGGTGTGGTGCCATGTCTCATGGTCGTATTGACATGCTCCAGGATTTCAGTCGTATTTGCCTCACCCCTAGAGTGTAGGAATTTCTTGATTTTTTGCCTCAGTCTTGTAGTCCTCATTTTTTTTCCTCCTTGGTAGGCGTTGCACGCTCATGATGCGCTACCCAATCTTCAGTTGCCCATTCTGAAAGTGGGTACTCACGACCCGAAATGCCGCTTCTTCTTATCGTACCGATCCTAACAATTGAATTGTCAGATTCAAGTAGCCCCGAAATATCAGATTTAGACGAGTGAAACTCTTCCTGAGTCTCGAGCCAGGAAACAATCTCAGCAGTATTTCTTGGCCTCTGCGAAACGAACTCCCTGATCATTTTTCGGATATTATCCGATCTCATTTATTCTCGCCTCTCCTGATTACCGGTCCCCGTCTCTTCCCGATGTACACAGGATGGCAGGCACTGATATAACCGTTCTGTACGATTAAACAAACTTTAGTTACTTATACTCACTAAAAATTGCCTATTTATTCCATGACAATTCAGTGTTGAAATGGAACCGTGCATTTCTCCAATAGAAATATGTAATAAAATGTAACTAAACAGATTATTTTATTACTAATAACTTATGTGGATTAATTCACTGGTGGTAAATAATGTCGAATGACCCCGATTCCACAGGTATCAGCGAAGAGCCCCTGTCTCCAATAAAAATCAGGAGTAGGAACAAGAGAAGGATACTTGGGGTCCTTGCTGATGGTCGCTCCACCGTTAGTCAAATAGCCAATGCCACGAACATCAGGATTCCTCATGCTTCTGCGGAGATCAGGAGACTAAGAAACGACTCACTAGTAGACAGTGATATGCCTCCGGGAAGTAGGGGCGCTAGAATACATTTGACTGAGTCTGGATGGTTAGCAATAAAGTCTGATGAGTTGGCGATAGCCTCTGAAGCGATGCCTATATCTCGAGAAGAGGGCCAATATTGTATCTTATTCCGTGATGGCCCCAACTTACTTTTGGGCATGTTGGAGAAACCAAGGTCCCCTTTGATCCCGATTCCCGACAAGCCCCCAGTGCAAATGAGTATGGAAGGAATCTCCAGTAGAACAGAGGGGGTTCCCTGGAGCTGGGCGGTATTGAAAGAGCGTTCGCCCAGGTGGATAGATATCTCAACACATGAATACGATTTGCAGCCCCCAATTTCCGATAAAGAGAAAATAGATGCATTCTCAGAAAGTAAATCGATAATTGGTGTGGTTAGGGCCAAGCTACTGGATGAAGAAAGGCCGATAGCGATAGCTCCAGGGAAATGGTTCTCGGGACCAGTACATCGGCCGGCCCCCCCTCTTCCCGAGAGTTCGATGCATAGGGGCCCATGGATTCTGGCAAGATGCCATGAAAAGTCTCCGGACATCAGGCCAATGTCCGCTTTAGTCGCAATTGTCTCAGAAAGACTTTCCAGATCCATGTTACTCAAGGCTGCAAAAAATGGCGCATTGATCATTGCGGACCTAAGTGGTTTTGAATCAGAGGGAGACAAGTTCCCCCTAGAGTCTCTTGATCACTGGATATCCATTGCCCATCCACGTCTTACTGACGTAGAGAGGGATAGAAGATGTCAAGCATTGAAAGATAGGGTATCCGGAATCAGAAGAGCTAGAACCGAAGACTCCACATGGAGGAGATTCAGGCAAGATTGGGGAAAGTCAGAGTTTTCCTCTACGCAGGAGAGCCCAAGACTTCTGGATACTAGAGGCCTAGGTAAGTCTGCATCAGAATCACTTACTAGATGGGCGATATCAACTGAAGACAATCCACCTCTAGTTGTCGATATACCCGAGGGGACTTCCAAAGATCTAGCAAATCTGGTTTCATCACATCAGAATCTAAGAATGGCACTAATGGAAAAAAGAATTGAAGCATTTTCTAATCTGGACACTATAACCAACGACTCTTTGAGATCACTACCTTGGATGAATCTGGAAACAACCGGGGGAAGGAAAGTCCCAATAAGAATAGTAGACCCAATTCTTCACTCTCCAGACGCGCATGGACCGTCAATCCCCGACTCAAAAAATATTCATATTACCAGTGAGCTAGAAAATTTAGTTAGCACCATTGAGGACAAGGAATACTCTTCATTGGTAAAGTCAGCCTTATCTCAGTACCCCGAGGGAAATGAAGATTGGGCAAATAGGATGGAGGCAAGATACCCAATAGCAGCTTGGATCGCATCCCCTCCTCGTTCCAGATGGCCAAGATGGCAGAGACTAAGCTCCAGACTAGAGCCAGAATGGCTATCAATCCTAGATTTTGACCATTTACCTCTGGAGGGCCTTTCAGAAGTAGCAGATGTAGCGCCACAATCTGTTTTGGATGTTTTCTCTTCAGAATTTACCCGTATACTACGTACCGATCAAAATTCTGCACTGAGGGCAAGACCCACTATCGACGCTACCAATGCCACACGAGGTTCCTCATGGGTCGCATCTCAATTATTGGCCAACTCAGCATGGATCCCTGATACTTTGCATGATGACCTGTTGAATTGGTCATTAGAAGTATGGTTGGCGAATCCCCCAGTTCGTTCCATTCAGACTCTCCAAGGATTGATGTGGTTATTCTCATCAAAGAATCTAGGAGAAGAAAAAATAAGATTAATATTTGATAAAATCCTTGACAGGGGGAGGGGAATGCCAATTGGTCACGATATCAGGACATGGGCGATCTTGGATCGTGTAACTAAAAATAGGGACAATATGAAAATGGAAGATGTAGAGCAGATAATCTCCAATCTCCCTCTTGAATGGTGGGCACATATTTCTTCTGATTTACTAGAATGGTTACTTGATGATGAAATCAGATATTTATGGCTCATAAATAGTCAAATTTCTTGGCCTGCAGCTATTTTGAGACCTATTGGGTCAGAAAGCTCCTTCCCTTTCCATTATTCTCAGAAGTATGAAGGTTGTAGTCCCAGAATAAGGGGGTTACTATCTCGACGAATCAGAGGGAAAGAAGATATCCTCAAAGAAGCTGATTCCTTAGTCGATCTTCTCGAATCACTCGACGCTCTAAATGAGAATAGGCCTCCTGGAATTGGAAAGACTCACCCGTTTGTTGGATGGTTAGTACAACCAATTAGTAAATGGCCGGAATTCACTATTGATTCAGTGATGGAAGGCGATCAATATGTATCGGAAAGGCTACTCATGAAATCATCAGGATTCCATGATAATCTATCATCCAGTCCCACACTTGAGTAAATAATCATGACCGGGGGGTTCATGTTCTATGCGGTGTGCGGAAAAATTGCCCAGCGGCAACACCATGTTGACGAAACCCCCTCGCCGGAGGTTGAGGATGAAACATGGTACCACGCTTGGGTAGCCATCTGTCGAAGATCAGTGGGATCGTCTGTGACGAAATGAACACTGACGCAAATCAGATGGCCGGACCGTGTTAGGTCCCCTGAGGACCCATTGGGGATGAATCAAGGGACTACCCCACAGTCCGACAGACGTCCCGGGGTGGGTCAGGCGCCCGAGCCCAGCTGTGAAGGCCGCCGTTACGCCCCGGGGCACACATTCTTCCAAAGCCCTCAAGACTCCGCCCCACTGCAGGGTATCGATGAAAGCCCTAGGTTTAGTGGGCGGGACCTTTGATAGATTCCACAAAGGACATCAAAAGTTATTGGATGAGGGGCTTTTCCAATGTCACAAATTAGAGATTTGGATGACTAGCGACTCTCTGGCCAAAGAGAAAGATTACAGAATTGAACTATGGGTTGAAAGAAGGCAACGTATCCTTGACTCATTGAGTCAAGATATACATCACAGATTATCCTTTCATATTTTGACAGACGCACTCGGTCCAGCACCCACGCACGAGAACGCCGACGCAATTATTTGTACAACTGAAACTCTTTCCAACTGTGAAAAAATAAACTCTTTACGCGTCAAGAATAATTTGGAACCCCTACATATAATCCTCGTAGACCATGCATTGGATTGGATGAATAGGACAATTACTAGTACTAATATTCGTATGGGGACCACAGCTAGAGATGGGAGCTCCTGGCTTCATGATGAAATAGGATTATTCAAACTCTCTCTCAATCCAACTGTAGAATCTAGTCTGAAGACTCCCTTCGGTCAACTTATTGAGGGCGATGAGAATGATCCGACAATTGCAATGAAATTGGTGTTAGACAAGATTTCTGATACAAAGGGGCCAATTATTGCCGTTGGAGATGTCACTGTTAAAACACTGCAAGACATGAATAGGCCAGCTGACATTGCTTTGATTGATGGAATGACAAAACGTGTGAAATGGGAACAAGCATCAGACATCAACAAAGATTTGTATGACTATGTATTGAGGTGTCAAAATCCCGCAGGATGTATTACGCCCGAACTGTATGATGCTTGTTCAGAGGCATTAACCAAATTCGGTTACAACCAAGATGAAGAAAATACTGAATCTACTCTAATAATTGTGGACGGGGAGGAGGATTTAGCACCGCTGATAATACACCCACTCGCTCCCTTGGGTGCAGTCATTCTCTATGGTCAGCCGGGTCGAGGAGTTGTCATTAGATTAACAGATTTGGATTCAAAGTCCCGTTGTAGGGATTTACTTGAGTCCATGGATGGAGATTGGAAAGAGACACTAACTCTAGATGAGTAGGGCTAACTGGAATATTCGCCAGAACACAAACGCATATATCGAATGTTTTCAAAGCAGGCTTCTAAGATTCAGACTCTTCTAGAAGGCCCATTCCAACACCAAATGAAACAAGTACAGAAGCAACAGAATATACTCCTGGATCAACCCAAGTATTTTCCATAACACTCCATACTACGTAGAATAATACTCCTAGTGCGACCAGCCAGCTTGAAACCAGCTTATTTGACCCCTGGTCAGAAGAAAATAAGCATTCCATGATACATCGAGGTAGTCCAGTCAGCCACCCGATAAATCCAGAATCATGAAGCTTATCCATGCCTCTAGCCCCCACTGCAATTATTATCAGTCCAATCAATCCGAATACGGCATCATCAAGAATGAATGCCATATCTGTCGTAGATGGATCTCTCACACCTGAGAAGAATTCCAGCCAAAGAACCTTCTTGCCCTCAGAGTAAGCACCTATGACCAGATTCACTACAGTAAGGAAAACCACCCAAGAACCCAGTAGCGTCAAAGCGGCTGACAACGTCTTACTAGGGCGCGTCAAAGAAGTCATCCATTCCGAATTACTCATAGTATAACGTGCCGGGGACCTAGGACTTCTGTATAATCATTGTCTGAGGAGTAAAAAAGTCACAGCCTGCTTTGTAGGGCATATTTTTCTTCAGATGCTTGAGCTATCAGTGGCTCAGAGGCGCTCAATGCAGAAATCACATCAATTCCTCTGGGAACTGCAGAGTTTACCTGCTTACTCCTGCCGCCCCTTCCCTTGCTAACATTCCTAGCCATGATTAAACCAAGTGTATCAAGCTCATTGAGTAATGAGGAAATTCTCCTAGGTGTCAATGGCTCCACTACAACTTTTAGACACGCATCTGAATATGTTCTGTAAACCTCTCCAGTACTGATATTTCTGAGTCCATTCTCCTCATTGAGTTTGATTGAGAATAGGACTAGTTTCTGATGAAGAGGAAGAGTTTTGAGAACAGGTGTGACCTGGTCATATTCTAGTTGGCTCTGTGCCATCCTAACATGGGGGGGAGAAACTAATTCATGACCTTCCTGCTCTGCTTTTTGAACAGAAATTCTCAGGAGATCAAGAGCCCTTCGAGCATCACCATGTTCCTGAGCGGCTAGAGCAGAGCAAAGCTCAATCACACCTCCGCTCAATGAATCTTGACGTAGACCCATTCTGACTCTTTCTTCAAGTATATCTTGAATCTGAATAGCTCCATATGGGTGAAAAACCAAATCTTCCTGACTCAGTCTCGAACTAACTCTAGGATCTAGATGCTGAGTAAAATGTAAGTCATTGCTAATGCCCAATATACAGCATCTAGATGATTTGAGTATTGTATTGAGATTTGTAAGATTATACAAAACTCCATCGCCTGCTCTGGCTACTAGATTATCTATCTCGTCAAGTACGATAATGTGAACCCCCCCTTCCCTATCCATTCTTGAGACTAGGGTGTCCAATACCCTGTCCGTAGGCCAACCAGTAAATGGAATCGGAGGATCTCCTCGGCGAGATAGGTTAGAAGCAATGTTCTGAACGACCCTGTACTTTGTGTCTATGTTTCGGCAATTTATCTCATAGCAGAATACTGGCTCACCCATTTCCTTACCCTTGTCAAGAAGCTGGGAAAGAACGTATCTAGTTACTACTGTTTTTCCAGAACCAGGGACTCCATAAAGAAGCATATTTGAGGGAATATGGCCATTGAGGGCATCTACCAGATTCCTAACGAGAGAGTCAACTTCTATTCCTCTGTGGGGGAGGTTTTCGGGTTCAAATGCATGATCAAATGCTTTTCTATCTATGAATAAACTTTCCTGACCAAGAATTTTCTCGAAAATGTTTCTCTCCATTTTCTATCACTCCAAGTCTCAGGGTCCGCACTACTCTTCCTCTCTGCGTTAGAGTGGTTGATTAGTCAACGCGGAGTTAGAGCGAGTAAGCATGAGATAATAAGACTCTCTGAGGAAATCGAGTTCACGACTAGTTTACCCGACTATACAAGGTATTAGTTTCCTTTCCACACCAAGAAAAATAATCTTCACCTTACTTCCGCTCAGTACTACGAAAATAATATTTATTACTAAATGTAATTATTACACTAACGATGAATAAAATATCAAAACTCCAAATTCCCAATGAGGCAATAGATCAATATCAAAACCGCCAACTTGGTACTATCGAATGTTCCCAATTATATGTCTAATAATATATTCCAATAGTTCAAACATATATATGTAAGTTATTTTTTACCATTTTTTCTTATTATCTCAAATGACTTATCTTCAGAGATAATCAGGCTGTCCCCATCTTCAAGTTGACAAATATGATCAGGTAATTGTGGTATGTCAAACCCTTCATCAAGTCCTTCCCCAGATGCGTAATTGTGTGTAACTAGAATTTTCGCATGTGGATTTCTAGATGCCAAAGAGATTACATCTGATGGACGATGGTGGTGTGGAAAATCACCTATATCGGGCATTCCCATTTCGACTATTATCACATCTGCATTAGCCGCTCTGAGATCAATCTCTTCGCAGGGTCCTGAATCCCCGCAATGAAGTAGTCTGAAATTACAATCATGTACTAGCTCATACCCGTGTGGGTCAGTATCGGGATTGTGTTTAACTGGGAATCTGTCAAACTTCCAGCCTGTATCGCCTATCTCTTCCCGTTCACCCTCGTGCCAATTTATCATTGAATCCAGAGATTCAAGACTGCCCGGAAAAGCAACTTTACACAATCCGTTCAAAATATCCGTTCCCCCTGGCCTCAGATAAACATTCAAGCCAATTTCTAGATTTCTATTTGAGATATATTTCCTATCAAGAATAAAGAATGGGAAACCAAAGTTATGGTCGCCATGCCAATGCGTGAAAAGAATATGCTCGATATCACTAGTCGGAACCCCCGACCTTCTGAGCTGTGCAAGTAGGGTGGGAGGTGTGTCAACGAGTATTGTCCCATCTATCAAGGCGAGAGCATGCATCCTCCCAGGAGGCGAAAATGCATTTCCCGTCCCTAAGAAATCTACTCTCGGCACGCTCTTCCGAAGAGGTATCCCGACTTGACCTCATCGCAATTATTGATAGTCTGAGAGAACATACATTACATTCTTTCATATACATGAATTCCTTGGAAGGGACGGTGATATATTGGCACAACCTCGCTCTATCATGATTCTTTATGGCTCTCAATCCGGTAACTCAGAGGAACTTGCCGAGCAAGCAGGAAAGGCATGTAGCAATCATGACCTCAATGCTGAAGTGAAATCCATGGAAGATGTGCAGATTACTGATCTGCAATCTCAGAAAAGAGTCCTGATCTGTTGTAGTACCTGGGGGGATGGCGAACAACCCGATAACGCAGAAGATTTGTGGGAGGCGGCCAATAGTGGCGCCATAAGCAGTTTAAGCGGTCTTAATTTCTCTGTCCTGGCATTAGGCGACACCTCCTACGACCTGTTCTGTGAGTCAGGGAAGGAATGGGATTCTTGGTTTGAGAAAATGGGGGCTAATAGGGTCCATCAGAGAGTCGACTGTGATGTTGACTTCGATCAGCCAGCAGCAGAGTGGATTGCGGCGGTAATCCCAAAGATGGCAGAAATAGATGATGATCTCGTCGAAATCGAAGATAACTCTTCCTTACCTGTGGAAATTGAAGTAGAAGAGAAGGTAGAATCAGTTATCGTCAAGAAAGAGAAATCAGGATGGTCAGCAAAAAATCCCTATTCTTCCAGTCTTACAGAAAACTTTGTTCTGAATGGAGAGGGTTCTGGTAAAGAGACTCGTCACATTGTATTTGATTTAGGAAACTCAGGGATGGAGTACAAGGCAGGTGATGCCCTCGGCGTGATACCACTTTGTCCCCCGGAGCTAGTTCAGGGTTTACTCGAGGCCGCTAATCTATCTGGAGAAGAACTAGTTGATACTCATCAGGGAGAAACAACAATCTCTGAGGCCCTAACTAAATACTACGAAATCCACCAGTTATCCAAGAAATGGATTCTTAACCTTAAAGATAGGGTTTCGAGCGAGGAGCCCCTAGAAATCAAAATTTCAAGCAGACGACGAGTTTCAACTATCAATGGCGAATTGATGGAAGACTGGCAGGGCTCTAGCGATGAAGATGATGTGCCTAGGGGTTACGAAGAGATAGGCGTGGCCTCCAATCCCGCCGAGGTTCTCTGGAGAGAGCTCGCTGAAAGCCCAGAAGCCATGGAGGACTATCTTTGGTCAAGGGACTATATCGATTCAATGCAAGATTTCGGACATATAGGATTCACAGCTCAACAATTAGTTGATGGAATGGACCGACTAAAACCCAGACTATACTCAATAGCCAGTAGTCCAGATTTCGAACCAGGAAAGGTACATCTAACAGTTGGCATAGTCAGATATTCTCATCATGATCGTGATCGAACCGGCCTCGCTACTGGATTTTTGTCAGATCGATGTAGTGTGTATTACAGGTCTAAAATCGATGTTTTCATGTCCCCAACAAGATCTTTCGTACTTCCAGAAGATGGATCAAAAGATTGTATCATGGTAGGCCCTGGTACTGGAATAGCTCCTTTCAGGGCATTTCTCCAACAGAGAGAACTCAACGCCGATACAGGTAGGAACTGGCTTTTCTTCGGAGATTGGACTGAGGAAGGCGAGTATTATTATCGGGATGAAATGGAGTCTTGGAAAGAGAGTGGAGTCTTAGACAGGCATGATTTGGCTTGGTCTAGGCAAGGCTCAGAGAAGGTATATGTTCAGCACCTTATGGAGAAGAATGGAGAAGAAATATGGAATTGGATAGACGCAGGTGGGTACTTCTATGTCTGTGGTGACAAGAATTACATGGCAAAAGACGTCCATTCAACTCTTATTCGTATCTGCTCAGAACATGGTGGGATGCCTGAAGAGGAAGCAAAGGATTTCGTTGAAACAGTCTTAATGAAGTCTGAGAAGCGGTATCTCAGAGATGTCTATTGAGAGACGGTTGTCTGGCACAATCTTCCGATTCAATGATAGGGTCACCGTTACAGCGTTGACTCGATGTTTAGGAGGGTACTCATCGCAAACAGAGGCGAGATAGCCCTCAGAATTCTCCGTTCCTTGCGCACCATGGGCATTGAAGTTGTAGTTATTCACGGAAAGGAAGACAGGCTTTCTCTCCCAGTCAGGCTCGCTGATGAGGCAGTTTACATCCCGCGTTCCGATCCTCTGGCCTCGTACCTAGATATTGAGGCCATAGTCGAAGCCGCTAAGGAAGTTGGCACTGACGCAGTTCATCCGGGCTATGGATTCCTAGCTGAGAATCCCATATTCGCGGAAAGATTAGAGGAGGAAGGAATCACCTTCATAGGTCCAAGTCCCGAGGTACTCCGACTCTTGGGGGACAAGATTGCCGCAAGAGAAGCCATGGTTAGATCGGGAATACCAGTGGCCCTAGGGTCAGATGGCCCGGTTTCTGATCCTCAAGAAGCCGCAGTTCAAGCCGCGGAAATAGGCTATCCGGTCATCATCAAGGCTTCTGCTGGAGGAGGCGGCATTGGAATGCAAGTCGTTGAATCGTCGGATGACTTTGAGAAAGCTTTGAGGATTTGTCAGGGCAGAGCCCTATCTGCATTCGGAGATGACAGGGTATTTCTTGAGAAGTTCATAGAAGGAGCTCAACATATCGAGTTTCAGGTCATTGGTGATGGAGATAGGGCAATTCACCTCGGAGAAAGATTCTGCTCCATTCAGAGGAGACATCAAAAGATTCTGGAGGAGGGACCTTGGCTATCGGAAGAAGTAAGGGAGGAACTAGGCTCCAAAGTAGTAGCTGGAGCTGAAGCGGTAGGATACAAGGGACTAGCCACATTTGAGTTTCTCAGGGATTCAAACGGAGATTTCTACTTCCTCGAAGTAAATCCCAGAGTTCAGGTCGAGCATACTGTTACAGAAATGATCACTGGGGTTGATTTAGTTTCAATGGGCATTAGAGTGGCGGCAGGAGAAGGAATTCCAGTTCAACAGAGCGATGTGAAAATTACAGGTCACGCCATACAGGTCAGAATTAATGCTGAGAATCCAAAAACTCTGTCTCCCTCGCCTGGAAGGATATGGGAATGTCATTGGCCTAGTGGACCGGGGGTCCGAGTAGACTCCCATGCTCACACTGGTTACGATATGCCAGCTTCCTTTGACTCCCTATTAGCAAAAATAATTGTTTGGTCGTCCAATAGGGCCGATGCTATCTCAAGGATGAAGGCGGCCCTTCGTGAAACTATGTTACTGGGAGTAGACACCCTAATACCACTTCATCGGGCAATTTTGAATAATCCGGATTTCATATCGGGCGATGTCACGATTAGATTCCTTGAGGAGCATCCCGAATTATTGAATGGTGAATAAAGATGGAGATGGTAATTGTTGGTACTATTTCCTATGACGATATCGAGACTCCATTTGACAAAGGTAGTGGTGTTCTTGGAGGATCCGTCCCCCATTCCGGAATCGCATCTTCATTTCACCTTAGGCCGCCTCCCGGACATCCTCCTCGTGTAGGGATAGTCAGTGCTGTCGGAGAAGACTTCTCGACGTATCATCAAATGGTTTTGGAAGATGCCGGCCTAAATTTAGCTGGAGTAGCTTTGAGGGAAGGAGAAACATTCAGGTGGTCTGCAAGATATGATGAAACCATGAATGAGGCAGAGACTATCAATACAGAATTGAACGTTCTAGGTGACTTTAATCCTTTATTGCCAGAGGCTTGGTCCGGACCTGAGATCCTTCTCTGTGCGAATATCAGCCCAAGAATCCAGCTTAAGGTACTAAATCAGTGCTTGGGCTCTAGAATCAATGCTTTGGACACTAGCGAAATCTGGATTGAAAACGAATTTGAGAATTTGTCAGAGGCAATGAGAATGGTAGATGTCGTTATTCTCACGGAGAGAGAAGCTAGCTTACTGTCAGGGGAGAAGGTTCTGACGCAGTCAATAGCGACAATCATATCCGGAGATGCTCTTTACGGCGGTTCATCAGCGGGCCCGGGCCCAAGAAGCGTCATTGTGAAAAGAGGAAGCAGTGGGGTACTGGCGCACCTTCCATGCGGAACTATCGCATTACCAGCCTACCCTGTGGAGAATCCCATCGACCCAACGGGGTTCGGGGATACTTTTGCGGGCGCGTTATTCTCTTCATTAGTTGGCCATGACTCGTCATTGAACGATGTCGAGGTAATGAGAAAGGCCCTAGTTCACGCTACAGTCACAGCCTCATACTGTGTTGAAGGAATCGGGACAAAGGGAGTAAGGTCACTTGGCCGGGGCAAATACCATGCTAGGGCCGATCGATATAGGAGGATAGTGGGAATATGATCACTCTAGTCTTCGGACACCCGGGATGTGATGCTTCTCTCCCTTGGTCGGCGCCTTCTTGAGTTGTGAGAACTTCAATCCCCCAGAAGGTAAACTCAGTTGCTTCTGCCCCCTTGTCCTTCCAGAGGATACGCTCTCAACAAGTGAGTCCAATACATCCTTCGCAGAAAGATGGCTATCCGGCTCCATTGGGATTGTTCTACTGACAAGATCAGCCTGATGGTCCTGATCACTTCTGAGTCTGATATGTTGAGATGTTTGAAATCTTGAGTTACCATGGGAAAAACCTCCGTCGGTATCCCCATACTGTGAAGCGTAACTTTCCTCCTTCCCAATGCCCGCTCTGCTTCTGGGCCTCAGCAGAGACTCTATCCAACTGGGCTTCTTCCTCCCTCTAACGATCATTTCCTTACTCAATCGTCCATCATTCATAGAGGCCACCATCTTCGATACCCCTGGATACTCATTGAGGTCAGCTAACTCGCTATTCGCACTCCTGAGAACCTTCCTTGAATCTGCTTGCCTAGCTCTTGCTTGCCTAACTATCCCAGGCACACATTCCTCTCTGACTGCATCAACGGTTGGCTCAGGTAATAGGGTTCCAGAGTACCCAGAAGTAGGAACTCCGCGTTGCGTGTGCGCACGTCTGATCATCTGGGAACTGGATGGTGGTCTCGGAGGTTCTCGGTGCATGTTCGAGTCTACAAATGAATTTTCAAACATCTGTGGTGGAGAGGTAATTTCTGAGGTAGGAGGCGAGTCATCATCAAAGATGCTACCGAAACCAAACATATCAGTTGTTTCCGGCAGAACTGATTCTAGCCTACTGCCAGAATCATGGCGAGTCTCCTTTTCCCTATACCAAGAAGGAGCTTCTTCTCTGCCCCAAGCTCTCTCATAAGCAGAAATACTATTCTCGTTGTCTTGTGATGAGGGTGCTTCCATCGAATGAAGATTAGTACTCCTATCAAAATCAACAAACGAAGCTTCGGCTTCTGAACTAAATCCTGCAAATCCGAAGTCTAGTGGATTTGAAATTTCAGATATCTCGGGAATAGATATTTCTTCGACTTTATCAATTGTAATTGGAATACTTATGATTTCAGCTTCAGGTGGTGATGGCGGCCAAGGAAGGGCCTTCAATGATGGCATTCCCCCTGCATCTTGGAATGCTGGGAAGATTGGCATTTCATTCTCTATTTTCTCCAATCCTTTTCTTGCCTCGCCTATGCTTTCTCCCCTTCTGAGCCTGTCTGTAATCAGACAAAGACGCATCAGGGAACCTTCTCTTCCGCCCACCATGTGCCTAGATCCACTATTATCCTCGATAACTAGGACCGACCTCCTCAAACGGAGATGAGATAACGCTAGGATAAATCCAGCCGATGAAATGATCCATCCAAGTGGAGGAATCAATACAAAATATCCAATGATAATGCCCATTATCCCTAAAACCGGAGTTCCACTGGGAAGAATTGGAATATCCATATGCCTCATCTTGGAGATTGAAGCCAAGTCAATCCGGAGTCCCTGTCCAATTAGATTCTCGATAGTCAGCTGTCGCTGATTAAGAATTCCAACAAAACTCCCTCTCAACCCAACCAAACTCAGGCTTCCGATTAACTCGGATTCACCTTCAGTTCGATCGGGCTTATGCCCGACTGAGTACATCCCAGTCGTCGAGCGTCAGATTTCAGGTATAAGCTCTCGGGGAAATGAGTCATACTACCCCTTGCTTATCGTCCAATACTAATCAAGCCGCTGTTATATCGAAAATAGTACCAATTACTCTCATTGGAATGGCATCCAGTTGAACTAGAATTACCACTCCACTACCATCCCTCCTGATCACGAGTGGACTTTCCCAGTCTATGTCTACAGTGTCTTTTTCGATTGAGGTCACTCTACCTACTTTGAATTGTATATCTGAAGAAGCATGAATTACATCTCCCACTGCAAGCTCCCGCCGTTGGAAGGGGGCCATCTTCAGTTTAGAGGAGGATGAACTAACCTCAATCAATGCATTGGAACCCTGATGGACAATCATGGAGCCTTTTCCAATGAAGTCCTCACTGACTCCTCTCAAGGCGACTCCAACTCTATCTCCCGAGCTAGCTTCGTCAACATCGTCATCCATCACCTGTAGACTCCTGACAACCGCTGATTTTTCCCCAGGTACGATCAAAACCTGATCATGCTTCCTTACTATCCCAGATTGAACATATCCTATCCCCACCACTCCAATGCCCTGTACGTTGAACTTCTGATCTAGAGGCACCACTAAATCTTCCCTAGCATCATCAATTTTGTCTAGGGAAAACAACATCTCTCTAATTTCATGAGCCTCAGGAACTATCTCCAAGATTTCCCAACGCAGTTCTGCTTGGGTGAAAAGCATCTTCACTTGCTCAGGATCAACCCACTGTCCAGAATCCGGATTAATTACTACTATTCCTGATCTTATTTCGGAGCACTTCATCGCCACTATTACTTCCCCTAATGCAGAATCTATTTGAGAAACCTCGATCAATCCAACTCTTGAAACATTCAGCACAGATAGTAATGGCCTAATGCTATCCGGGTGCTTCAATGGCCTTAGAAGAGAAAGTATTCTGGCCATCTCCCCTGTTGAATCTTTGAATACATAGGACTCAACATCTCTGGAATCACTTTTTTTGGCTAGATTCTTGGCCATAGCCTCAGAACCATAGAATGCCACATTCAGTACTGACATGATGCCCCCGCGTTTTCTCCAGACTAACGACGCATTGCATCACGAGCCGCCTTGGCATTATCCCAAAGCATCTTTTCTTCATCAGTTGAAGGAGATAATTGAGGGACAGAGATTGGACGCATCTCATCATCTATGGCTACCATGAAAAAGTATCCAGAACAAATCAACTCTGGATCCCAGTCTGATCTAGTCATTCTACAAGATCTAACTAGTACTCCAACAGTTCTTGGAGATGTCCAGACTACTCTTCCAATTGTCCTGATGATATCTCCTTGATACGCGGGCCTCTCAAACTTAAGCGCGTCAACAGAGACAGTAACAAACTCCTCGTGTGCAAACTTACTCGCAGCTAGTCCAGCGGCCCTGTCCATGATGGACATAAGGTGACCTCCGAATAGAGTATCTAGTGCATTGGTATCCCCGGGGAAGACCTCATCTAACAGTACAACTGGCTCGATAGACCGTGGCTCTCCCATGTTCCTCGTACCTGTGCCATGGCCTGCCCCCCTTCAATTTTCCACAAGAAAATAGTAAATTTATGCCATATTCAACCGCTTAGTTGAACCGAAACACCCCTTCGCGGCATCATGGTTGGAAGGGCCCTCATCTGGAGAGAGGTAGTTATTCAAGATCCTGACGGGGGAAGTATAATCCTCTGGCCACATCTTCCTTGCATATTGATGCCAAAAAAAGTCCGATCTAGAAAAGTTTGGGATGGACTTGCTCTCCTCATGTCTCACAATGATGTTCTAGCAATGAAGGATGATGACAATAATGAGAGAATGAGCCCAGGTGCTAATGTTGAAGCTGCTATTTCTTCCGGAACACAATTTGGTAGGCTGATGAAGGATCTCAAGGAATTGAATGTAGATGGCCCACACATCCCTGATCCTGAGCCAATGCGACTCTTCACTCATGCCGAGAATGCAAGAGGTGGCCTTCCAATTTATCTCATAGAGCCAGAGATAGATGATGAAAGGTGGACTGATTGGCTCTCAAGATCTGCAGATATGCAAGTACGTATCGTTTCTCTTATATCTAGGCTCACAATACGCCGGCGTTGGAAGAAAGATTCCAATGATGCAATCACGAGGATTCAGCGAGATAAGGATGTAGATACAGAGTTGGGAACAGCTTCTGCAACATGCTACTCCTGGAATGCTGAAGAAGAAAGAGTCATTGGATTAGATTTGGGATCTGAGAGGGACCTGAGGTTCGCTTCTAGGGTTAGAGGCGCGTTAGCCGACCTGAGGGACAGCAGCGTTGATGACGATGTAATATCACAGCCTTCCTTGATGGTACCCGTGCATCAGGCGAGACTCGCAACCTTGGAGGCCGCAATTTCTACTTGGCCAGAACCAGAAACACTCAGGAGGATGAAAGAATGAATACAAATCCCAAATTCAATATTGAGACACAGACATTCAGATTTATACCGTCAGTTCCTGTAAATCATGAAGAGGCTATTTCACTAGCTTCCGGAACTAAGGCTGGAGACTATGTGGTCGTTTCTCACGAGGAGCCGAGAGCGACATATGTGATCGAACCAGAGGGGGCAATTCTAGTCCATGGGCTATCAAGAGGAGAAGTGGCAGAGCTAGCTGTGCAAGAACTTCTCCTGACCCTGGGCCTCTCTCTAGAAGGCCTTTCCATGGAATCAGGAGAGATGATCCTAAGCTTCTCTCTCGGCAGGGGTGTGATAGTAGAAATGGCCGATAAGAGATTTGCCGACATAGAATTTGACCCTCGAATAGATGCCGTCAGAATCACTGCATCACTCCATAAGGCTACAATTCTTCTGTATGACAACGGTAAGGGAATTGTTCTGGGCCAGTCTTCCCGTAAAGTATCAGAGATGGCAGTCAGGCATTGGGCTGAAAAACTAGATGATGAAGGAGTATTGACGTGAGACAATGCTGGTTGAAGGGAAATGGAAAGGACCTATTGTAGATCAGCACATGCACCTCGATACCCGGAATAGGTTCCTCAGTGCCGCTGAAGAGTTCTCCAGGTGCGGTGGCACGGGAATTTTTCTGGTTCACAAACCCTCCTTCTCATCCTCTCTCCCCAAGGACATTGAAGGCTACAGGGTAGCTTACAATGAGACGATTGATATGGCATCTCAAGTACGTGAAAAAACGGATTTAGATGTCCAAGTGGTCTTAGGGCCGCATCCTGTAGTTTGGGACATCCAAGCAAACTCACTCGGAATCGAGAAGTCGACAGAACTTCACATATCTGCAGTGGGTCTCGCGCTAGATTTCATCGAGGAAGGAAAGGCAATTTGTCTGGGCGAGGTTGGAAGGCCCCATTACAAAGTTTCAGAAGATAGATGGATAAAGGCAAATGAACTTCTTTCAGAGGTTATGCAAATGGCATCATCCTCAAAGGTTCCAATTCAGTTACATGTCGAGGAAAATGGTGAGCAAACCTGTAGAGAAATATCTTCTTTGTGCGATAAGGCTGGATTTCCCCGGAGAATGGCAGTCAGACATTTCGCTCCGTCCAATGTCAGCAATGATCATACTTCAGGATTACCAGTTACAGTTAGTATGGGAAAGGGAAGTATAGAGGGAATCTGTGCCTCTCTGGATAATAGCAAATCACATTGGGGGATGGAGACAGATTTCCTCGACGATCCAAAAAGACCAGGGGCGGTTCTCGGTCCCAAAACAATCCCCAAGAGAACAAACCAACTTTGCCATGCACTCAGCTCAATGGGTTGGGATGAAAACGAGATAGAGGAATTAATTTTCAATATACATGAAACTTGGATTTCTTCAACCTACTTCTAGTCAAATTTGGTCTTTGGTGTGAATGTAAAAACTGCCCCCAAGATGAACATTAGCACAGAAGCCCCGAAAAAACCGAATTCAGATAACCCAATATCAATGCCCAACTCATTAACCCCCATTCTCCACAATGGACTATTTACTGGCATGAACAATATCATGGACGCTATACCCATACGTTGCCTCAAGAGCACGTACTACGGACCCCGCCCTCTCTTTTCAACTACGAAGTCTGGACTTCTCTCCAACCGAATCGGTTTTGAGACACCCTACACTCGCCAAGACAACGCGCCTGTAGTGAAGGGGTTATCACAAGAGGTTTCCAACCTCTTGTCCCGGGTTCAAATCCCGGCGGGCGCACCATTTCAGAAACACCCAGTGAAGCATTGAAACGCACCCGACTGCCCCGAGGCCCATGGCGACAGCAAAATCCTCTGTGTCGGAGAAAGTCATACCGGGCTCAGCCATTAGTAAGGACGATTCTGATGCCATTGATGAGAGACAGTTAGTAGGTCGAAAAATTTGGAGAATATTCCCGTATGTGAAGAGGTATTGGAAAAGGGCATTGGGGGGAATTTTAGCCAACGGTGGCGCTAGGGCATTCGATCTCATACCATTCATAGCAATCGGAATGGCGGCAGATTTCTACAGGGATGCTACCTTCACAGATGGCACCATAAAGAACTTCGTAACCTCAGATTTGATTCCAAGTGTTGGACCCATCTCATCAGAAGAGATGGGTTTCGGAATTCTCATTCTAATTTGTTTCTCATTCCTAGCGATGTTTCAGGGACTTAGTAACCAATTGTGGCAGTCTACCGCATACAAGGCACAGCACGATATTAGAATGGATGCCACAACCTCTCTGATGGCAATGGAGGCTTCGTACTTTGAGACTAGACAGACAGGTAATCTAATGTCAGTACTTTCTGCTGATGTAGCCCAGCTAGAGGACATCATATCAGATTCAAGCACTAGCATAATAAGAATCACAATTACTTTCACCACGGCGTTTGGAATTATGTTCTGGATGTCACCAACACTTGCCCTCATCCTCTTCATGCCTCTTGTACTAGTCGTACCAATGGTAGTTTGGTTTTCCACTCGAGTTCAGAGGAAGTACAGGAAGCAAAGAGAGAGTACGGGTGGAATAATTGCGATATTGGAAAATGTCTTATCTGGAATCACCGTAGTACAAGCCTACAACGCTACCGGGTTCGAAGCTTCTAGGATAGGCATGCAGAGTGGTGACTACCGAGATCAAGCTATTCAGGCTGCCAGTCTTAGGAATCGCTTCATTCCGGGGATTTATGTTGTTGCAGGACTCTCTTTCGGTCTTTTGGTTTCTGCAGGCGGATGGGTGATGCAGTCTGGAGAAATCACGGTCGGACAATTTGTTACCTTCCTTCTCATATCTACTAGGATGACCATGCCTATGTTCATACTGGGCATGCTTCTAAATCAACTCCAAAAGGGCGAGGCCGCCTCTAAGAGAGTCTTCGCAATAATCGACTTGGAACCCTCCATCTTCGATATTGACGGAGCAATCGTGCTAGATGAGCCAATCAGATCGATATCTTTTGAGAATGTCTCATTTGCATACCCCTCTTCAGAGTCAAATGTCCTAAGTGGAATAAATCTCAAAGTCTCATCAGGTGAATTCCTTGGAGTTATGGGACATACAGGAGCTGGCAAGAGCACAATCCTCAAGCTAATTGAGAGATTCTATGAGCCTCAATCGGGAAAGGTGCTCATCAATGGAAGAGATATCAATGAATTTTCAATAGAATCGATTAGGGCCAGAATCGGTTTTGTTTCTCAGGATCCCTTCCTCTTCTATGGTACAATAAAAGACAATGTTTCCTATGCTAGGGAAGCTACTGATGAGGAGATTAACACGGCCTTAGAGCTAGCAGGGGCCTCTGAATTCGTCTCTGAACTCCCTCTTGGACTTGATAGCATGGTGGGAGACAGAGGAGTAATGTTATCTGGTGGTCAAAGGGCTAGAGTAAGCCTTGCCAGGGCACTTCTAAATGATCCAGACTTACTTATTCTGGATGAGGCAAGTGCCGCCTTGGATGCTGAGACCGAGAAGAGGATTCAGCAGTCCCTGTTCGGCGGATCTAATGGAACTAACAATAGGCTCACCATTGCTGTCGCCCATAGGCTGGCCACAATAAGGAATGCGGACGAGATTATCGCTATGGTAGATGGTGCAATAGTCGAAAGAGGCAATCACGAAGAACTCTTATCCAATGATAATGTATATGCGTCACAGTGGTCTATACAGACCGGGGAGCTAGACACATAGGTGAGAGATTGGAAATTATCGAATGGATAAAGGTCGACCCAGGATCTACATATGTCGGGTCCGATAACCGAGCAGTTATGTTTGGATCTCCAGGTCCAAGACATGAGGTTGCAATACAATACTCATTCGAAATTTCAAAGGAAATGATACCTCTGAAGGATGTAGATGAAATCCTCGAAGACGAGGATATCCATATTTCATCCGAGTCTGAATGGCAACTAGCGTACGATAGGGGATTAATATCCGCAGAAAAAGGTACAGAAGTCCTTCAAGACAGAATACATTCTTCATATTGGGGAAAGGTCTGTGACGGAAGACCCTTCTCACCATCAATTTCCAATTTTGCGATATGCAGGGAGTGGAAGGAGACAAAGGCATCTCCTAGATTCCTACCTCTTAAATCAGAGATCATCAACATGACTAGAATAGTTCGAAAATCCTCCCGTGATAAAAACCCAATCTCCCCCAGGTTACCATTAATCGCACCAAGGGCACGGATATTAAGAGAGGAATTTTCGATAATGATATTAATTGGGATAATTCCTTCATTCGTTTGGGCACACTTTAATGCAAGTCCTGAGTACATCGAAACAGGATGGCCCGGGCTAGTTCTAGGTGGCATTATTCTAGGTTTGACTTCTGGAATAATATGGCGACCGAGACAACCCACATGGTGGGCCGATGGTTCGAGGATGTATCCGAGGAGGTGAGTTTGGGTGAATGAAGAGAACTCTAAGATAATATGGGCATATATACAGGAGGCAGGGGATAGTCTAGCTGGTAAATTACCTCCCTCTCGCCATCACCCAAATGGCCGAAACCCGTATGCACATGTGGCCATATGCGTCAAAGGAAAGTTTGGACAGTCATACAAGGAAATAACTGATTCCAAGCTGCAAGATGTTTTGGATTACATCGACTATCTAGTTCAGAATCCCTCATAGTGGGGATTCAAAGAGCGTTCGGCTAGCTACGGAAGCGATCGTCTATCTGTAACCCTGGATTACCTGTTAAAATTCTCCATCGCCCTCTAAGGACGCCCATTCCATAGCTCCAGTGTAGGCTGAAGGTGACTATCGGAGACAGGAAAACAGTCAGCCTATCCTTACTGGGGGAGTTTCCTTTAGCCGAACCATACCAAGAAATCAGATTGTAGAGACCGATTAGTGTGGGAAGTGTGTGAACTCCTATCCGAGGGAGTCCCAGGGGAACTGCCGAGAGACTGATATCCCAGAAATCAGGCCATGCAAGGCCCCCATTTGCAAGTCCCCAGAAGAAGAACCCGAAAGTCGCTATGACGAGAGGAGGGAACAGGGCGACCATAGTATGAGTGAATGCATGAAGCTCCGGGTGACGCTTACTAGCTAGTGTTCTGACGAGTCCGTAGTTCCCTATCTGTTTCCTGACTCTGTGTAGATCCCGGCGCCGATGCCACATCACTGCAGACCTATCTGTCCACAGCCTGTATCCAGACATTCGAATACGATGATCTAGAAGCACATCCTCAGCACCTATCGAACCTTCATCGAAACCACCCACCTCCTCTAATACCGATCTCCTGTATGCTGAATTAACTCCAGGAAGCTGGGTTACCTCTGTCAAATCAGAGTCACCGACCTTACCATAGTTCGTACCAGCAGTAAAAATAGCACTGCAGAAAGTAACATCAATTACTCTCTGCCAGAGAGATGACTCATCTACAGGTGCAAAATTAGGCCCTCCGACGCCCGATACCTCGTCTCTATCGAACCATCTAACCAAATTTGCTACCCAGTCTTCAGGTACAATCACATCATCATCTGTGAAAAAAACAAACTCTGACTCAGTCTCTCTAAGAGCTATATTACACGCATCAGCCCTTGTCTTGGATCCTTCATCATCGATGAACCTAACTCCCTTTGCCTCAGAGACGACTCTTCCTGGATCGTTCCCCGGCCCTACTACTACGATGTATGTTGAACTGTAGGTCTGTGCAAGTAATCCATCTATCGCTATGCCCAATTCTGTAGCGTTTCCAACTGAAGGAACAATGACGCAAACAGAACCGCCCATGGCATGCGGTCGCACTATACGTATTCAAAACAGCGCTGATCAATCAGGGATCATTAGTGACTCTTGGAGCTAGGAAGTAAGTCCAGCTAGCTCCTCCGTCATTGCTATTCCAAGACATTCGTAACGGGAACTTCTCTTGGAACTCAACTACAACTTGCTCTGTGAGGCCCCCAGCTAGCTTTCTGGTCAGTGGATCCAGGAACTGTAGGGAGTAGGTGGAACTAGTTGGAGTCGGAGAGCTCAATTCGCTCAATTCACCGGACTCGAAGGATACGGTAACGCTTTCTCCAGCCTCCTGGTCCGCGGAAATTGTCATCTTCGTGCTGTCTAAGCTCAGATTAACTAGCTCATTGACCATCTTCGCTGCTCTAAGGGCCCTCGATAGCTTGTCAGAACCTATGGTGGCACTATTGTTGAACTTTAGCTCTGGAGTCTTGGGTTGCGTCATAGTACCGACATCCAAACCCCTGAGGATTCGGTGTACCTCACCAACTCTCACGTTAATCGCTCCCACAGCATCATCATAATCTATCTCGACCAGATCACCGGGTCCTGCTAGACTTAGCAAATCCCTCATCTTGCTAAGCTCAATACCTATTTCCACGGGCTCAACCTCATAGGTCTCGAAGCATTCGTCGCCTATCGTAGCAGAAAGCAAGGCTACGTGGGAACCATCGACCACTATAGTATGCAATCCCTTCTCTCCCCAAACCAGCTTAGCCTCTTCTGCCAAGACAGAAAGAAGATCGATAATTTCCCTCATCAATTGGGTGTTTGCAGTCACTCTCAGCATCTTATCAACATTCCCACATGACCGGGGGTCTTTCATCCTTCGGAGCCGGCCCCTAGGGCCGCCTACTGATATTCCCTGAATTTCTTTCCACAGTTTTTACAAGTACAGATCTTGGTTTCAGGTTCATCGGAGCTCCTAGTCTGCATTAGAATAACAAAAATCTCATTCTTGTCGCATTTAGGACATCTGATATCCCCTACCCTAAGAACTCCCTTTCCTCCCTCGTCCTCAACGACCTCGGTCAGATGCTTGAGGCTCTTTGACTCACCAGAAGACCTAGCCTTGCTCAAATCGATAGTCTCACCAGTCATTGGGTCAGTAAATTCAGCTCCCTTTCCGTCTTTCCCAGTAAGGGGTCCCTCATAGCCACAGGTGTAGTTTGTACATCTAATATTTCCATTAGGTTCCATGAACCCCAGTGTTCCACACTCCGGACAAAACATCACTCTAACTCCTGCCAGTAACTCACAGACACAGCAATGCTAAGCCAATAGACTATTCAACTATTCTATAAAAGGGGTAAAAAAGTACTCATGAAATGATTTCTATTGTAGCACGATAACCAGTCCAAGCTAGGCCAATACTGCCAATTATGGTGATTATAGCATATGTAATCGCAGTCGAGTGAGATTTGTCTGAGTACTCAACATAGTCCATCGCAAATGCCGACATCGTCGTGAAGGAACCCAGTATGCCAGTTCCAAGCATTGTCACGGTCCCCTCACTCAATACGGCACCTGCGGCTAAAGCACCGAAAGTCGCCCCCAATATCAGTGATCCCAGAAGATTCACCACGACAGTAGCGTAGGGTCCTGAATCAGGCTCAAAGGAGCTCTGGACGATATATCTCAGAGATGCTCCAATCGCTCCACCGATGGCTACTAGGGCCAAGAGCCGTACGTCCATGAAGTGGCATCAAGGTACGACGTTTGACTCCTTCTGTGATCCCATAAGCATCCGGACCGTTGAAGCGTGAAGACCCAATGCGACACTCATGGAGATTAGGTACGACTGGAGACTATCCAGGGTAGTCGATGCCGAAGGAAACATCTTAGATCAATCTAATTGGACAATTTCAAACTCGGTCAGCGCTCTATCTGAAAGACTATCCGAATTACAATCCGGAAGATTGACTCCAGAGGCCCGAGTCCTAGCTAATCGCTTCCCTGAAGCCATCCCTGATCCATTCGGGGCAATCTCAGATGAATCTTGGCCAGAATTAACTCCAGAAGAATCAGAGATTCTCTCCAAGGCCACTTTGTTATTGGCCAAGAAGGGAGTGGCCAAAGCTGCATCCGACCCAGATCGCAGGTTAGATATGCTATCTTCCTCGTCCTTTGAGCTCCGAGCATCTTGGACAACTCAGGAATCAAGGGCTGTAGAGTGGGCCGGCCTTTTTCTTCATGACTTGGACCTCGACTCTAAGAGGGGAGACATACCCTCCTGCATAGCCAGATCAAAAGACATCTTAGAAGCAGCACGTGAACTTGAGGTATCACCCCCCGAGCACCTTCCCTCTGAATCAGAGTGGGGGGCTATGAATTCTCAAGCCAATGGGGTAGTAGGACTATCTGAGAGATTGGCTCTCAACGAAACGGCCACGAGAGAGCTTGCAATCTCCTATGTTCCATCCCTTTCTTGCCTGATAGGCCCACTTGGGGCGGCTAGGATGGTCGTACTTGCGGGAGGTAGGGAAAGGCTGGCTAGAATGCCCAGTGGTAGCCTGCAAGTCCTCGGGGCATCAGGCGCAATGGCCGCGCATAGGAGAGGGGCCCCTCCTCCTAAGCACTCGCCGGTACTATTCTCGATGCCCCTCATTAGCAGATCACCTCGGTGGGTCCGTGGAAAGATTGCTCGCTTCCTTGCTGGAAAGTGCTCTATTGCAGTCAGAGTCGATCATTTTGGAGGGCAAGCTTGGGACGATGAACAAGTGGGGCCGATCCATAGAGAGGCCGAGGCCATCAGGGATAGATTCCCGAAGCCCCCCAAAAGAGGTTAGCTAATGCCTAGGAAGCCGATTTCTTTAGGCTGGGGCGTAAGGAAAGAGGGGCGATTGCTCTGGTCACGGAATGCGAATAGGGGGAAATCCGTCAGGGGCGAGCGGAGAAAGAGAGATGGAAGGGTCGAATGGAGAAAATGGGATCCATCTAGGTCCAAGGTAGCGGCCGCGTTGCTCCTGACATCGGGCGATCCTACCGAACTCCTTCCCGAGACAGGTTCCACCTGCTTGTATCTCGGAGCTTCATCTGGGAGCACAGTTAGTCATATCCATGATCACACATGCGGTGCGGGAAATCATCATGAAGGACAAATCATCGCTGTTGAGATTTCCCCGAGAATGATGAGAGATCTCCATTCCCTGGCTAAAGAAAGACCAGGGCTCATACCAATACTCTCAGATGCTCGTAATGCAGGGGGTTATGCTACTATTATGAGGGAAAAAGCCCAGTGGATTCATCAAGACCTATCCATAGCCGATCAAGCTCAAAATTTTATTTCTATCGCCGAGAAGATGCTGTGCAAGGGCGGGACAGGACTATTGAGTCTCAAGGCGGCTAGCGAGAGGGCGGACCAGGGTGGTGATGAGAGTAGGTTCTCGAGAGCAGAGAATCTACTCGAGGAGTCGTCATTACAGCTGATTGAAAGAATTGACATCAGCCAGTATCAGGATCAACACATCATGTTCCACGTCAAGCGCCTATAGGCCAGCGGATCCGATAATTCCGAAACCTAACACGGTAAGGCCATACAACCCAATCGAGAGGTAGTTCATTACTAGGCCAGCAATAGCCATCCCCTTGTTCAAACCATTCAATTGAGAGGCTTTCTTAATGCCCATGTGGCCTAGGATAATTCCTCCTATGGTGGTGAATGGCGCAAGACAGGCGGTGAAGCAGATAAATGGCGAAGATACATGAGAGAACCATGTCACTAGGCCGAGTATCATGCTCCAAGTAGCCTCATCATTGCTTGGTTGCATCATCATCATCGGCTGGACATATGGTCCGGACTGCCCCTGCTCGCCACCGTTAGAAACATTGGGCGAACCAGTCAAGACTCCCTGTTGCCCCTGATTCTCTGATCCGTCCCACCACTCATCGGACTTACCTTCTTCCATACATGGGGCTGAATGGTATTGGATATGAGCTTTGGTGTAAATTTGCTAATCCTCCAGTAGATATCCTCTTTGAGTCCCTAGCACTCCAATATCCATGCCTGAGTTGCCGGAGGTCGAGACGGTGAGAAGGGGGCTCACTCGCCATTTGGTAGGTAGGACGATAGTGGAACTGCAACTTAGGAGGGATGACCTCAGGTTCCCATTCCCTACAGATTTCAGTAAGCAGATAGAAGGCTCGAGAGTAGTCTCTATAGATAGAAGAGCTAAGTATTTATTAATACGTTTGAATAATGGTAAAACATGGCTTAGTCACTTGGGAATGAGTGGTAGATGGACACTAATAGGAGAGGGCAGGGAAGGTCGTCCAGGAAGATTTTCCCATGGTGCAGTAATCGGGTCTGGTGACGGCCCCCATGACTGGGTGATAGCCCATCTTGATGATGGAGGCAAAGCTGTTTATTCCGATCACAGGAGATTCGGGATCATGGATTGCTTCCCCAGCTCATCCCAAGCCCATCACAAGCTCCTGACCAATCTCGGCCCCGAGCCCACGCCCGATCAGCTGACACCTACCGAGCTCGCTACTTCTCTGAGGGGAAAGAAAACCCCGATTAAGAACGCCTTACTTGATCAGAGAGTAGTAGCCGGGCTGGGAAATATATACGTCAGCGAGATACTCCATAGGTCAGGGGTCTCCCCTAGGAGATCCGCCACTAATGTCGCTGGCGTTTCGGGTATTTCGAGAAGGGTTGAGAGGATAACCTACAACACACATGCAGTGATTACCGAGGCAATTGACGCAGGAGGTTCCACGCTCCAAGATTTCAGGGGCGTTGACGGGGATGGCTCCCTGGGTTACTTCCCTCATCGATTCGGAGCTTATGGGAGGGAAGGGCAAATTTGCACAAATGCTGACTGCGATGGCACCATTCGGAGAATCGTGCAATCAAATAGATCGACATTTTACTGCCCTAGATGTCAGAGATGAGGCTATGTTTATTTGCCTCTAGTACGCCGCAAGAGTCCAGCCATGATGTTTCAGATTTGTCTGTGTTAGAGAGTTCACAACCGATTGTGAACATCCAGATAAAATCTGGAGTATATCATGTCTGATTGCGCATAAAACCGGTGAAAAGATGAGAGATGGAATAGAAATAGGAAAAATTTGGAGATTGATAGTTATCAGAGATGGGGGCCAGGGCTATACACATATCCTCAGTGAGGCGAATTTCAAGTATGGGAGGACATCCAATGAATTGGAAAGATTCGATACCATGAGGCTACCTTCAGGCCTGATTCAGTTAGTGGAGGACCATCCATTCAACCTCTATGAAGAAGCATTGGAAACAGGCTTTGTGGTAGAGATGACTAGGCGTGGTTCAAGAGCCAGAGGGTGGACAAAGTTCACTTCCTCTATTCAGCTAACTAGTGGAGAGCCATTCCGTAACCCTCGTGGATTATACTCCAACGAAATTGGAAGTACCTTGGAGATTCAGAGAGTTGGATGTCCCAGTGATGTACTGGAGTTGCCAAATGTAATCTGGCTCAGGGTAGCTGAGTTACCATTGAGGTATATTGCGTGGGCATTCGAGAACGAAATTCTATCTCAACCTAAGAGCTATCAGAAAACTCTCGATACTTGGGTTAATCTACCAGTACTAGTAGAGAAAATTCCCACTTTAGTTCTCCCTGGTGAACCTGCTAAGTCTGAGAATTTTATTTAGACTCTCAAAAATATTCATGCGCCCCCCCCTCAAGAGAACATCATGACAGAGTATAGCCTACGGGCAAAACTGATTGCTGAATTCATTGGGACCTTTTTCCTAGCCCTGACAATTTGTACCGCCGCCGTACACGGTTCAGCAGGGGATTATGCCCCATTCGCTATCGCCGCCACCCTGATGGTAATGATTTACGGAGTCGGCTACATTTCGGGAGCTCACTTCAATCCAGCTGTGACTGTAGCGGTATGGTTACGTGGAGCATGTGAAAAGGACGATGTTGCGCCTTACATTGCAGTTCAGGTAATTGCCGGCGCATTGGCCGCACTTACGTCTGAGAGTATATTGTTTTCAGAAACTAGTGTTTCCGCTCTGGAAATGGATACTACTCAAGCAATCGGTGCAGAGTTCCTCTACACCTTCGCCCTGGTCTTCGTCATTCTCAATGTGGCAACTAGCGAGGTGACAGAAGGGAATGACTACTATGGGGCCGCGATCGCATTCGTGGTCTTTGCTGGTGCTTTAACCGTCGGTGGAATCTCCGGGGGCTCATTCAATCCCGCAGTTACCGGTGCACTATTCGTTTCCGGTGTAGTTGAGGCGGCTGATTTGTGGATACATCTATTGCCACAATTCGTGGCAGGAATATTAGCGGTCCAAGCATTCAATGCATCTCAATAAATTTCAGTAATTCCTTTTCGAGAGTGAATCCGCCAAAAGACTCGATACGATATGCCCTGAAGATATGCATCGATGAATTTCCAAAAAATCCGAAAGACCCCAGAGAGAAGGCTCGTTGTATCACATATTCCTACGGAACTTACCACCACTCTCAAACAGGGCCTGTGTGACTTGACCGACTGAGCAGTGCTCCACTACATCCATCATTACCTCGAACAGGTTATCTCCATCCCTAGCGGCCTGTTTCAGCCTTCTGATCCCGATATCTGCCTCCTCCGAATGAGCTTCCCTGAATGCACCGTTTCGTTCGATGACCATCCTCTTCTCTGCCTCATCGGAACGAGTGACCTCTACGTCGAAGTCTTCTGCCGAGATCTCCATAGCGTTAGGATCGGTGAAGGTATTCACTCCAACTATCGGAGTTTCCCCAGTGTGCTTCCTGTGCTCGTATACCATGCCCTCGTCTTGAATACGATTCCTCTGATAGTTGACTTCCAAGGCCCCAAGTACGCCTCCTCTGCTGTGCATCTCCTCGAATATCCTCAAGACCCGCTCCTCGACTTCATCCGTCAGGAACTCAGCTATGAAAGACCCCTGGAGTGGATTCTCGTTGCGTAGCCACCCATACTCCTTCGCGAGGATCAGCTGAATCGCCACTGCATCTCTGACAGTATCCTCGGTAGGCGTCCCGAATGCCTCGTCTCTGCTATTCGTATGGAGGCTGTTGGCGTTATCTGCGAGTGCGTAGAGCGCCTGCAAGGTAGTCCTGTAGTCGTTCCACGTGAATTCCTGAGAGTGAAGGGACCTGCCACTGCTCTGAATGTGGTACTTCAGCTTCTGGCCTCTTTCACCGACCCCGTACATGTCTCTCATAGCAATCGCCCATATTCTCCTTGATACTCTGCCTATCACGGCATACTCCGGGTCCATCCCATTGGAGAAGAACCAGGAAAAGTTCCTCAGGAACTTATCAGCGTCCAACCCCCTTGCCTTGAACAACTCAACATAGGTGAGCCCATTAGAGAGCGTTAGTGCTGACTGAGTTATTGGATTGGCTCCAGCTTCATCGATGTGGTATCCGCTGATGCTGACAAAGTAGTGGTTCCTGACATTGTTATCCACATAGAATTCTGCCACATCACCCATCATCTTGAGTGCGGTGTCTAGATTGAAGACTAGCGTATTCTGCCCCATCGCTTCCTTCAATTGGTCTGCCTGAACGGTTCCACGTACGGTAGACAGAGTTCTGGACCTAATCTCCGAAGCCTCCTCGTCTGTAGGCGCTCTCCCCTCCAATTCCTTGAACTTCCTCGTTTGCTGCCTGATTGCAACCTTGAAAAATGAGGCTAGATGCCACCAATAGTTACCGTTTATCGTCATACTTACCGATGTGTTCGGAGCGCATAGATCAAAGCCTTCGAACAACCTATCCATCTCATCTATAGTGCTAATACTGACCCCAGACTCGCATACCTTGCCAAATATGTCAAGCCTCTCTTGCGGATCATTACCATAGAGGCTAGGAGAGTCGAAAGCAACGGAAAGTCGATTGAACCCCTGATCCTGTGATAGGAAGTGGTATCGCTTATTGGTCCTCTCCGCACTACCTTCTCCTGCGAACATTCGAACCGGTAGCTCGTCCTGTCTCCTGAATGGAAAAACCCCTCCAGTGAAGGGGAATGACCCCGGTGCATTCTCCTTCCTGATCCACTCAAGCCTCTCGCCCCAGTCCACAGAGGTAGGAAGTGCCACTCTAGGTACCTTGGTTCCAGACATGGTCTCGTGCGTGGTCTTGACAGGAATCTCCTTCCCCCTCACGATGTAACTGGCCTTTCCCGAGCGGTATGCCTCGGCCATAGAGGTGAATTCATCCAACGACTCCCAAGTCTCGGAAGATATCCCCGATCTGATTTCTACCGCCTCTTCCTCAAGATCATCAGCTGCTGTAGTTTTTCCTGCAGCCCTCATCTGCTTTGCCGACGCCTCCAGCTGTTGCACGAGCCTGACTGCTTTGCTGTCATCCGCAGTCCTCTCATGATAGCTACGAATAGCGGCAGCGACCTCTGCTAGGTATCCTTGGCGTTCCGGAGGTATCGGTGGCTCCCTAGTGGGAAGCCCATCTTTCCCGAGTCTTGGCTCAGCAGAGATGAAATCAGTATTGAATCTCTCATTGAGGAGATTAGCCAAGCTTTCCCATAGCCTGTCTACTCCCGCATCTGCGAACTGGCTAGCAATAGTGGGTATGACCGGCATTGACTCAGGATCCTGGTCGAAGGCCTCCCGATTCCTCTGGAATTGCTTACGAATTTCAGTGAGTGCATCCTCTGCACCAGGCCTGTCAAACTTGTTGAGGACCACTATGTCAGCGAAGTCCAGAGCTGCTAGCTTCTCGAGCTGGCTAGGGGCCCCGTACTCCCTCGTAGTCACATACATAGAGACGTCAGCTACCTCGGTGATGGCGTCGTTACCCTGGCCGATACCACTAGTCTCCACAATCACTAGGTCGAATCCTACTGCTTTGCAAGCTTCGATAGCTCGTCCCACGCAGTTGGCTATCTCTCTCCCACTGTCCCTACTGGCGAAAGAGCGCATGAATAGGTTGGGATCAGTGAGCGAGTTCATTCTGATCCTATCCCCAAGCAATGCTCCACCCGTTTTCTTCCGAGTTGGATCAGTGGCTAGCAACGCCACCTTAGCAGAGGGGTTATCCCTTCTGATTCGAAGCATTACCTCGTCCATGAGGCTAGACTTTCCTGCTCCACCGGTCCCGGTAACCCCCACTACTGGACACGACTCTGACTCTTTTCGAGACCTGACTCTCGATAGGGTGGAATTGAAGTCCGCTGTCGATGAGTTCTCTGCCATTGTGAGAAGTCTAGATACCGAGGCATGATCATCAGCTTTGATTGGTCCACTTAGGGACTCGAATCTGCTAGGGTCTAGTAGGTCGATCTTGCTCGCATGGAGCATGGCGTCTTGCACCATCCCCACTAACCCCATCGATCGTCCATCATCAGGTGAATAAATTCGGCCAATTCCGCTATCTCTCAGATGTTCAATCTCTTGAGGCAGAATTGTTCCTCCTCCTCCTCCAAAAAGAAATACGTGACCGAACCCTGCTTCCTCAAGTATGTCTCGAGTATGCGTAAACATCTCAACGGCCCCACCTTGGTATGAAGTAATAGCCACGGCATGTGCGTCTTCCTGGATAGCTGCCCTAGCTACCTCATCTGCCCCTCTGTCATGCCCTAGGTGAATGACCTCGCATCCTTGGCTCTGGAGAATTCTCCTGAAGATCCCTATCGCCGCATCATGACCATCAAAGATGGCGGCGGCGGTAATCACTCTGAGCGGC